>Ga0070697_100000375_pt1 | contig 34936 bp, 32 predicted proteins | sample KBSK1501metaG_FD_65475 | JGI IMG/M metagenome (GOLD analysis project Ga0070697, IMG submission 65475) | Corn, switchgrass and miscanthus rhizosphere microbial communities from Kellogg Biological Station, Michigan, USA - KBS K1-50-1 metaG | ecosystem: Host-associated > Plants > Roots >...
CCCACTGCTCGTCCGTCAACAGCCTCTGCCGTGCCTTCATGGCAGAAGCTCAACCCACAACCTGCCTCACGCATAAGTCGCTAACTTGAGGCCGAATCTATTTTTGAAACACGCTGTAGCGTTGTCCTCGCCATCGGTAAGCAAAACGATTCCTCGGCGAACCCCATCCGGTTCCGTCTGTTTCGCCAGATACTGTGATGCAGAAAGCACTGCGTCGTACAGGGCGGTTCCGCCTCGACCCCCTCGTATCGAGCGGATAGCTTTCTCAGCCATGTCCCTGTTTTTGGTCAGGAGTTGGTCAATATAGACTTGATCCGCAAATTCAACGACTGCGGCCTGGTCTTGGTCCTGCAGTCCCCTTCTTACGAACTCCGCCACACGCAGCCGAGCCTCGGACATCAACTTGTGTTCTCGCGTCGACCCGCTCACATCGATTAGAAATATCAAACGCAAGGGCAAGCCAGATTGCAGCCTCAGAGTGGAGCAGGGCTTGGATGCACCCTCCTCATGAACAATCACATCAGCGACGGCGAGATCCCTCACTACTTCGCCGCGCTTGTCGAAAGCAATGAACCAGAATGGAAAATCACTTTGGGAAATTGCCGCAGGTGAGGAGATAGCTGACTTTACGTCAGGGGCAGCCTCTTGTGTCCATGTCGGCGCGGTCCCGAGACTTATCCGAACGAGCAATAGAACAAATATCGGGCGTAAGACGATAATTTTTGTAAACATCTCAGATCCGCATCGGCATCACGATATATCGGTACTTGTAGTCCTCGCTGTCAGCAGGACGCAGCTGCCCAGCCGACTGCGCATCTTTCAGCTCCAGCCTCACATCCCCGGCGCCCACCGCCTTGAGAAAATCGAGGATGTACTGCGCGTTGAAGCCGATGGTCAGCGTGTCGCCCTTGTAGTCGGTTTCAAGCGAGTCTTCCGATTCGCCGGTTTCGGTCGATGAGGCCGACAGCTTCAATTCGCCGCTCTCCACCTTCAATCGCACCGCGCGGGAGCGTTCGTCGGCGAACTGGGCTACACGAGAAATTGCTGCGGCGAAATCTTCCCCGTGAAGCGTGATCGACTTGTTATTGTCCTTGGGCAGCACAGCTTCGAAGTTGGGGAATTGACCGGTAAGCTGGCGCGAGGTCAACAGCCGCGGTCCGATGCGGAAGAACAATGTTGACTCATCTTTAGCAAACTCAATGGACTCAGCTTCTTCCGTCGAGTCGAGCAGGGATTTCAACTCGTCCATGGCCTTCTTGGGAACCAGCGTCTTCATCTCTCCGGAAACGCCTTCAAACTTCTCTCCTGGCCGCTCAATGTGTGCCAGGCGATGGCCATCAGTCGCCACCATCGTGATGGACTCAGGCTTCAGCACCATCAGGGCGCCGTTCAGCGTGTAGCGTGATTCCTCAGTTGCGATGGCAAATCCTGTTTTGGCAATCATCGCCCTCAGAACCTGTCCCGGAATCTTCACCACTCCCGCAGTCGGAAACGCCGGCAGCCCCGGAAAATTCGAGCGTGCCATCCCCACCATCTTGGTGTTCGACCGCCCACAGCGAATGCTGACCCAGTGGTTCTCCAGCAGCTTGATGGTGATGTCAGCATCGGGCAGCAGCTTTACATAGTCGTGCAGTTTGCGCGCGGGGATAGTACAAGCTCCCTCTTTCTTCACCTTTGCCACACAGGAAGTCCGCAAGCTCAGGTCGAGATCGGTGGCAGTAAGCGAGAGCTTGTCGCCGGCAGCTTCAAATAGATAATTCGAGAGAATCGGAATCGTGGTCTTGCGCTCCACCACGCCTTGGGTCGCGGTGAGCTCGCGCAAAAGTTCAAATTTGCTGACCGTGATTTCCATGGTGGTCGTCCCCGTCGCGGATGCCATCGCTTCTACTGGCATAAGCCCCAAACCCCCCGTCTGCGAACGCTACTATTGATACTCCGTTATATCAAAAGAAAAAGCTATAAAACCAGTAGTAACAGTAGGCAGGGCGGAAAAGTGGAAATTCGGTCCAAGTCTCCAGCCTCAGGCAGGTTAAAGCGCTTTTCCCTGTCGAGAGCCACTCCCTTTGCTGGCGGATCGCAGAGCATTCCAGGGCTGGTTTTGGAGATTGCTCTCTGCCTTGCACAGCTTCCACACTGCCTCCACAGTAATCGTAGGAGCAAGACTCCGGAGTTTCGTGGAAATCTGCGCGGAAACCGCTATCAACCACCAAGCTGCTCGGTCAATTTGTTCAGCAGCCTGTTTAAATCCTTGTCGTTCTTCCGGGCCTCATTGATCTTCTCGACTGAATGCAGAACCGTGGTGTGGTGCTTGCCGCCAAACTGGCGTCCGATTTCCGGGAGGGACGCCTCGGTCAAATGCTTGGCCAGGTACATTGCGATCTGCCGGGGGTAGACGATCGCGCGGGAATTGTTCTTAGCCTTGATTTCGACCAGTCGCAGCCCGAACTGCTCCGCCACCGCTTTCTGAATCGATTCAATCGTGACCTTTCGGGCCTGCGAATCAATGAAGTTCTTCAGCACCTGCTGGGCGTAAGGGAGCGTGATTTCCTGGCCGATGAGGGATGAGTGAGCGACCAGGCGAATCAGTGCACCTTCCAATTCCCGGACATTCGACCGGATATTGGAAGCGATGTATAAGGCGACATCCACCGGAACGGTGACTTTCTCCTGCTCCGCCTTTTTTTGCAGGATGGCCACTTTTGTCTCAAGGTCCGGAGGTTGGATGTCGGCGATCAGTCCCCATTCAAAGCGGCTCCGCAACCGATCTTCGATCTCCGCCAACTCTTTAGGTGAGCGGTCGCTGGCGATAACGATCTGCTTCATCGACTCGTGCAAGGCATTGAAAGTGTGAAAGAACTCTTCCTGCGTGCGTTCTTTTTGCGCCAGGAACTGAATGTCATCCACCAGCAGCACATCTACTCCGCGGAACTTGTCGCGGAAGCTGGTCATCTTGTCATAGCGCAGCGAGTTAACCATCTCGTTGATGAACTTCTCACTGGAGACGTAGCAGATGGCCGCCTGCGGCAGCCGGCGCTTGATCTCATGTCCAATGGCCTGCATCAGGTGGGTTTTGCCCATACCTACCCCGCCATAGAGAAAGAGCGGGTTATAGGCTTTCGATGGACGTTCCGCTACGGCCTGGCAAGCTGCATGGGCAAACTGATTCCCGCTGCCGATCACGAATGCGTCGAACGTGTACCGTGGATTGAGCTGCGCCGCGCCATCCCAATCAAACCGGGACTGCTGCGGGTTAGCTGCGGCCGCAGGACGCATGGAGGAGAGTCCACCATTGTGGCGAACCGGCGTGGCGGCAGGATCGTCTTCCTGGGTGACGAACTGTACGTCCTCATATCCCAGATTCAGGTTGTCTATCGCTTCCTGGATCAGGTCCGCATATTTGTCGCCCACATGACGAAACTCGGCCGTGGGTACGCGCACAAACAAAATGCCACCGTTGGCGTGGCTGTAGCGGGTAGGTTTGAGCCAGGTATCGTATGAGTGCCGGTTTATCTTTTTTTCGAGCGCATCCAGAATGCGCATCCAAGGATTAGGCGTAAGCGTTGGGCTTGGAACTGACATAGGAAATTTTCTCGGAGCACTGGCCGCAGCCAGGTGCCCGGAATCACATCCTCACTAAGAGAAAGAAAGCTTTGCCATGCCAGCCGAGCAGCTCCGTATCGGCGGGGCGGTTGCGCTGGCGTTAGATTTTCAAGTCAGCTGGAACAGACCGGCATAGTAGCACAAAACTTTTCGTTGCGAGGAAAACTTCGCAACGATTTTTTTGCCCACCCCCGATTCATTTACTCCAAGAAAAAATTCTGTCAAGTATTGAATTTATAACTGCCGCGCAACTTGTGCAATCCCGCGTCTGGCGCGGCAGATCGCGTTGTCTTGCAAGTCCGCTCACACATTGGAATTGCCGCGTTTGCCGACATGAATGCGCACAAAAAAATTTAGCGCTCATCTCAATTGACAATCCCTCGACAAAATCTTCTCTACCATCGAGCAGCTCTGGAAGTATCACCTGGCCGCGGCCTGCTGGTCTCCGGTTTGCCGACTCCTGTGTACGTCATTTATACTTTTCGTTCATCTTGAGGTCATTATTCGAAGCGGGAGCAAGGACTTTTCATGCCCAAGCGCACCTTCCAACCTAACCGTCGTCACCGCTCAAAGACGCACGGATTCCGTACGCGCATGAAGACCAAGAGCGGGCGCGCGGTACTGTCGCGTCGTCGCGCCAAGGGCCGCAAACGCGTATCCGTGAAACCTGGTTTTCGTGAATAGATACCGCGGGTTTTTGGAGAAGTCCGGTAGCCGGAGTTGTTTGGATCGTGCCTCGTGAGCGCCACCGCCCGGAACAGCAATGCGTCTGGTTCACCCCGGGAAGGGAAGTTTCCGCGCCGCGTGCGCTTGCTTCGCCATGCTGACTTCGAGCGCGTTTACAAGCAGGGCCGCCGCCATTTTACGTCCCATATGACGGTGTTCTACTTGCGGCGCGAGCAGGGAGCCCAGCGGATAGGTCTTACTGTCGGCCGGGCGCTCGGCGGAGCTGTAGACCGGAATCGAATGAAGCGTCGCCTGCGTGAGGCGGTCCGGTTGAATCTTCCGCCCGCGGCAAGAGCTGTCGATGTGGTCATCAACCCCAAAAAGTCGCTGCTGCAGGCAGACTTCGCCGAGTTGCAGGATGAAATACGCCGTGCGTTCCAGGTAATTCAGAAATCGAGCGAGCCGGCCTCGAGCAGGAGTTGATTCCAACGTTGAATCCGATCGCGAAACTCGTCGTCTCGCTGCTCCGCGGGTATAAGCGCGCGATCTCGCCGATGCTGATGCCGTCCTGCCGCTATGTTCCAACCTGCTCTGAGTACGCAATCCAAGCTGTAGAACAGCATGGGGTTCTACGCGGCGCCTCAATGGCGATGTGGCGCCTTCTGCGATGCCATCCGCTTGTGCATGGCGGATACGATCCGGTGCCGCCGGGGCGTCAGGTTCACCAGCCCCTTGGGCGGCTTGCGCCATGCGGTCATTCAAATCGAACGTCATAGATAGTCGAACAACACTTTGCCAGACTTTCCCAATCCTCAACACGACCCCGGGATGGAGCGGCGACTCATCCTTGTCTTCGTGCTCACCTTTATCGTCATCCTCCTGTCGCAGCCACTCCTGAAGAAGTATTTTCCGCAGCCTGCGCCGACGCCGCAGCAAACTCAGGCTCAGCCCGCAGCCACGTCCTCACCTAGTGTAGCGGCGGCGCAGACGCCACCTGCGTCGACCGTGGCCAATCCCGGTGCAACTAAACAGGCGAGGTCCGAAACCGAGACGATAATCGAGAATGACCTCTATAGCATTACCTTGACCAACCGCGGCGCCCAGGTGAAATCCTGGATTCTGAAGAAGTTCGACGATGACCATGGCAACCCTTTGGAGGTGGTGAACACCCACGCCGCTGCGAATTACGGGTATCCACTTTCCTTGTGGACCTATGACGAGAACCAGCGCAACAAACTTAACTCGGCTCTCTACGTGGCCTCGAACACGGGCCACCTGAAGGCTCCCAGTGAATTGAAGTTCGAGTATGCAGATCAGGACTTCGTCGTCCGCAAGACATTGCGCTTCGACCACAGCTATGTGGTGCAGCTCGAGACCACGGTTCTTTTTAAGGGAGCGGAACTTGCCGCCCTGCCTATGTGGCCGGCGGGATTCGGGGATGAGACATCACCGGCCAGCTACAGCTCCAGCCGCATCGAGTATCAGGTCGCGAGCAAGGTCGAGCGTCTCGACATAAAAAAAATCAGCAGCGGCAATACTCTGAAGCTTCCCTTCAGCTGGGCCGGGGTGGTGGACCAATATTTCGCGGCGGTCTTCATTCCTGAAAATCCGCAGAGCACAGCGATGGTAACCCTGCGCAACCCGCTCGACGTTCCCAAGGATCCGCGGAATCCGAACCCTCAGGACACCGTCAAAGTTGACGTGCTCGGCGCGGCGGTCGGCCAACTGGGAGGACCGGCGATCCAACGTCTGTACGTTGGTCCGAAATCGTTGGAGGTGCTGGAGTCGGTCAAGGTGCCCACCATCAGCGGCGCTGAGCAGGATCTCCGCGGGTTGGTGAACTTCGGCTTCTTTGGCGTCATCGCCCGGCCGCTGTTCCTGTGGCTCAAGTGGACCTACAACTACGTTCATAACTGGGGTTGGGCGATCGCGATCCAGACGCTGATCATCAACCTGGCCTTGCTGCCGCTGCGCATTTCCAGCATGAAGTCGGCGTTGAAGATGCAAAAAATCCAGCCGCAGATGAATGCCATCAAAGAGAAGTACAAAAAGTACAGCATGCGCGATCCCAAGCGGCAGGAGATGAACCAGGAGATCGCCGCGCTCATGAAGACGGAAGGCGTCAGCCCGCTGGGTGGATGCTTGCCTCTCATCATCCAGATGCCATTCCTGTTTGCGTATTACAGCATGCTGGGCGCAGCTCTGGAACTGCGGCACGCGCACTGGCTATGGATTCGCGACCTCTCGGCGCCCGATCCTTACCACATCTTGCCGATCGCCATTATCATCACGATGTTATTCACCCAGCGCATGACGCCGCAGGCGGGCATGGATCCCGCGCAGCAAAAAATGATGAACTTCATGATGCCCGCCATGTTGGGCATTATCAGTTGGAATCTGGCTGCCGGCTTGTGCCTGTACTGGTCCCAGGGCAACCTGATTGCGATTGTCCAGCAAATGATCATGAACCGCACACAGCTCGGACGCGAGATGCGTGAGATGCAGTTGAAAAGGGCCAGAAAGAAAGACAAATGACGCGGTTTGAGCTACCAGCAATCTGCTCTCGGCAAAACCTAGGGATCAGGCAGGAACGCGAAGCGAACCGATTTTTACGCTGAGAGCTGATGGCTGATAGTGAGAGCAGCTTTTTTATGCCAATTCAAGACAAGATCACCGCCGCAAAGAAGATCAGCGAATTCCTGAATGGAGTTGTCTCCAACGGCGGCATGCGTCTGAAATATCGGATCACTGTCGATCCTCCATTGCCGGAAGAGCGCGACTGGGAGCGTCCGGAAATCCTGGTCGAATTGGCCGGGCCGGATTCGGCGCTCTTGCTGGAACGCGGTGGCGAACTGCTGCGTTCGCTGGAATTGCTGGCTATCGAGATGCTCCGGCTGCCCTACGAGGAGCATGAAAGAATCAGCTTCGATTGCAGAAACCATCGCGCCATGCGCTTGCAAGAACTCCGAATGGCGGCGTCGGTGGCAGCGGAGAAGGTTCGCAAAACCGGCATGCCATACGAGTTTGCGCCTATGTCTTCGCGGGAACGGCGCATCGTCCACCTGGCCCTGCGCGACGAAAACGACCTTCGCACCGAGAGCCAGGGCGAAGGACCGCGACGCTGTCTGATCGTTTATCCCAAGGACTACAAAGCGGCGTCCGCCAAGCCAGCTCGCCGCACAATTCCCTGACGGAAACGTGAAGCATATTGGAAGTTGTTTCCTTCCTGTACGTTTGTGCCCTTTGTGGTAGGACGAGCCAGCTAGATCAGCTAGCTAACTTTCCAGCTACAATTTCCTCGTGAACCTCGACGACACCATTGTAGCCGTTGCCACGCCCGCCGGTCGGGGCGGCATTGGTGTAGTCCGCCTCGCCGGATCCGAAGCCAGAGCAATCTCAGCCCCCCTGCTTCGCCTTAAGCATGATCTCGAACCCGGCCGCGCCGTGTTCGGAGAATTGGTCGATCCCGATTCGTGTGGCGCGGGCGCCTTCGCCCGCGAACGATTTGGGGGAGACGAGCGGCCGGACCCCGCCATGCCACACACCCAGCGTATCGACGAGGTTGTCGTTACCTATTTCGCCAAACCGCACTCCTACACGACCGATGACATCGTGGAAATTTCCGCCCACGGTTCCCCGGTCGTATTACGACATATCGTAGAACTAGCCCTCGCCCGTGGCGCTCGCCTGGCCGAACCCGGCGAATTCACCATGCGCGCCTTCCTCAACGGACGCATCGATCTTACCCAGGCCGAAGCCGTCCGCGACCTCATCGAGTCCCAAACCTTGTACCAGGCGAAAGTGGCCGCCCAACAGCTCGAAGGCGGATTGTCGCGCAGATTGCAACCCATCAAGCAAAACCTGGTCGAACTGATTGCCCGGCTTGAGGCTGGAATTGACTTCGCCGAAGACGATGTCTCGGTGCTTCCCTCAGAGAAAATTCTTGAACAGATTGCCGCTGTGCGCGCCCCGCTGGAAGAGCTTGCCGCAACATTCACTTACGGGAAAATCGTCCACCAGGGCCTGACGCTGGCTATCGTGGGACGACCGAACGTTGGCAAGTCCAGCTTGTTCAACCGCCTGGTGGAGCGCGAGCGCGCCATCGTTACCGCCACCCCCGGCACCACCCGCGATCTGGTCAGCGAAACTGTGGCTATCGGCGGCATTCCCGTCCGGCTCGTGGATACCGCGGGTATTCGCCGCGCGTTGGATGAGGCCGAGAGCATCGGCATTCGGAAATCGATGGAAGCTCTTGCGGAAGCCGATCTGGTGCTGGCGGTGATCGACTGCTCGCAACCGGTCGCGTCCGAAGACCGTGAATTGCTGAGCCAGGTCGGCCCCCGACCAGCGATTCTCGTCGCCAACAAATGCGACCTAAACGGTTCTCAATTCCCGGTTGCCGACGCTGGCTTGCCCCAGGTACGCACATCTGCGGTCACCGGAGAAGGTGTACACGAACTGCGCGCCCAGATCCTGCAGCACATTGGGACCGGAGCGGAAACTGAATCCGGCATGTTAACCAATATCCGTCATCGCAATCTGGTGCGCGACTCGCTTGCCGCGCTGGACGCTGCCCGCATCGCGGTCAAGAACCGCGTCCCACATGAAATGCTGCTGCTCGATCTCTACAATACCCTGCGCCCGCTGGATGAGATCACCGGAGCGACGACTAGCGACGATATCCTGAACCTGATCTTCAGCACCTTCTGCATCGGAAAATAATCCGCCATCCTACTTCGATAACTGTGACAGAGCTTCACGAAACATCGCTTCAAACGTCCCATTGCTCTTCACGCCCGCTAACGCCCTTTCGGCCGCCGGTTTCTGATACCCCAGGTTCATCAGCGCGGACAAAACATCTTCCTCGATGGCGCTCATCCTTGCGACCGGAGCAGCTCCTCCACTCACCGGCGGCGGCAGCTTGTCACGCAGCTCCAAAACCATGCGCTCCCCGGTTTTTCTTCCGATCCCGGGAATGCGCGTCAGTCGCGCCACGTCGTTCCCTCGAATGGCAGCCACCATCTCTTCCGCCGGCATCCCGCTGAGAATCGTAATCGCCAGCTTCGGTCCGATGCCGCTGACCGTGATCAGCTTTTCAAATAGCCGCTTTTCTTCCGGGCGCAGGAAGCCGTAAAGGCCGATCAGGTCCTCGCGGACGTGGGTGTGTACGTGAAACGCTACTTCGCTTCCCACCCCCGGCAATTCAGAAAAAGTCGGAACGCTGATCGTGAGGTCGTAGCCGACTCCTCCCACGTCCACAATCGCCCGGTTGGGATGCTTGGAAAGCAGCCGTCCGCGAAGATGAGCAATCATGCTGGCGACATTGTAACGGCAGCAGCCGGCAATTCGCACTCAGCATTTCGCCGCCAAGAACCACAATTCTCGCATTCCGCTATGCTTTTTGTGCAGCCTAAGCGCTCGGCACTAAATGCCAGTTGCTAATTGCTGGTCTTCTCAGAACCTGAACAAATACGACACCTTCACAAAGAACTGCCGACTGTCGTTGATATACCCGTTCCGCGTGCGCAGGATTCCGCCAGTATTTGGATCGAGCGCCAGGTTGGGATCGTAATTCTGCAAATCGCTGTTATATCCCACGTAAACCGCGGTCCCGGGATGCACCAGGTAGGTAATCAGAAAATCTGCATTGAAATGTTTGCTTGTGGGAAGAAACGTAAAAGCGGGATTTGCGAGCGTCGTCGTGTACTGCATGATCACGCGGAACGAGAGCTCGCGATTGAATTGCCAATTCCACTTGCTGCGGAAAATGTGATTGTCAAAAATCGAGGCCCCGCTCGTGCCCTGGCGCAGCCGCGAAAACAGATAAGTATTGTCGATCTTCAACGACGTGAAAGGCAGCACCGAGATCAGCACATTGCCGCTATCAGCCTTGGCGAGGAATGGAGACTGGCCAAATGGCGCCACGAAGTTCACGCCATCGCCGAACTGGTAATAGCCTTGCAGATTGACCTTGCGCAGATAGCTGCTGCCGAAGCTGATGGATGAATTGTGTTCGTGGTAATCCTGGTTCGCCGTCAGCGTGGGAAAATCGGAAGGTCGCAAACGCTCTCGGAAGTCGGTGTACGGAGAAAACACCAGGTAGCTCTGGCCCTTGAAAAACAGCGCCACTTGCGGACTGTAGTACATATCCAGCCGAGTGCCACTGTGGGACCAAACGTTGTCGGTGAAAATGCCAGGTCCCCAGGAAGTCAGCGGACCGCTTTTCGGCCGCCACCGGTAATCCGCCGAGTTCTTCACTTCCCGTATGTCCACCCGGTTCACGAAGCCCGCATCGGTCACGAATCCGGGGCTGAAATCGTTGTACGTCAAGTCGTAATCGACGTGTGTGTTGGTATAGGAAGTTTCGGCTTTATAGCCCGGACCGGCCTGATAGCTGCCATCTAGATTCCGGGTAGAGCTTACAACCCCCTGGAACATGCTCGTCCAGTTAGGAGTGAACTTCAGCCGGCTGTCCACCCCGCCTATGCGGTTAAACGCGCCGACAAATTCGCGATCGGTGTAAATCGCTCCAATGCTCGACTGTTTGAAAATGTCCCGGCTTAATCGAGCGATGGTGAATGTGGCACGGTCCCCGTGAAGCGGATCAGTCTCAGGTACGCTGTCGCCCGGCGCGCGATCGTCCGAAGCCAGAATCCCCAACGAATACGGGCCCACCTTCCCCGTCAGGCGAGCGCCAAATTGCGGATCGCCAATATTTCGGGTGAAGAAAAGATTGATTGGAGTCTTGAAATAATCTGCGTTCTCCAGAAAAAAGGGCCGCTTTTCCGGGAAGAACACCTGGAAGCGCTGGTTGACGGTGATCTGCGGCTCATCCGACTCCACCTGGCTGAAGTCCGGATTGCCGGTGATGTCCAGCACCATGTTATCGTGCAGGATAAATTTTGAGTCCAGTCCGCCGCGGAACTCAGCCGCGCTGCTATTGAACGTCGGTACGGGGTTCACTGTATCGAGCGCGCGATACGAACGCATCACCCCATAAGGGATAAATTGTATGTTCCTGCCCGGCGAAATTCCTTCCAATCCCTTGGCAGTTGCAGCGTGGCCCAGGCGTCCCTCCACCCGGCGCGACATTTCGGGCCAGAAGTCATCCTCGTTCTCGCGAAGAATGCCACGGTAAAGAATAATGCCCCAACTCTGGTCCTGCTCCGGCGAGAACCGCAGGCTCTTGAATGGGATCGACATCAACAGCACATAACCCTGGCTCGTAAGCTTGCCGTGCGAGTCCCACACCGTATCCCACGAGGAATCGAAGTTGGTCAGATTGCCAAAGACGTCTTCGTGCGGTTCTTCGGTCCAGATCGCGTCCCATTGCACGCCCAGCGGATTGCTCTGAAAGGCATATGCCCGGCGCTTGTCATGAAAGGTGTCGAGCATGATCTCGACTTGATCGTCGCTGAAAATATCTTCCCGGCGAGTGATGTGCGCCCGTACCTTGTTGGGATCGTCGAAGCAGACGAATACCACGAACAAATTCTTCTCGTCGTAGCCCAGATAAGCTTCGGTGCGTTGGGACGCAGGTTTTCCATCGTGTGGATTGCGCTGCAGAAAGCCACTGACTTTCGTCATGGCCAATGCCACTTCGCCCTGCGGCTGCATGGTCAGAAATTCATCCAGTGCAGGAGCGCCCGGCAGCCGAGGAATGACAAGGGTCAGAGAAGTGTTAACGTCGCGTTCCGACACAGCAACGCTCTCGCGTTCCCCCGACGCGTTCAGAGGTGCAGTTTGCGACCACCCGAGCCCGGCTACGGAGCACAACACGACTACAGCCCGCAAAGCTTTTGCAAGCCTGCGCACGAAGACGACAACAACCTCCCTGTGTCCTGTTTCGGAGCAGCAACGCAAGATACACCATTCAACAGCACGTCCCAAGGGGATTGTGAACTCTTGTTCTGTTTTCAGAACAAGCCTCTGCGGATTAGTCCCGATGGCGGTGCGAAACCCCGTCAGTAACGAATCTAGGTAGTTACCTGCACGGCGCGGACGGGTCGCCCCCACCGCAGAGTGCTGATTTTTCGGCTCGCCAGAAGCAAAAAGTGGGACAGGGCAGTAAAATATCCGGCTAACCTTAACCGAAGGACTGCAAAATGAACGAAGGCAATGGAACAGAACAGAAGAAAATCTATGTCACGTTGGCCGGACTGCCATTGTCATTTCACCTGGAGTGGCCATTTCACAAGTCGACCTCCGGCGCGGATTTCTGGGTTCTGCATGCCGACATTCGACTGGAGAACTCCAACGGGCTGCATGCCCCGGTGGCAGTAAATATGTCGGAGACGGTGCGCGAGATCATGCCCTCACTTGAACCCAAAGATGCGGAAGCGCCCGTGATCAATGCCTTGCGTAAAGAAGTCGATCGCCGCCAGGTGGAGTTCGTGAAGTCGGGCAAGTTGGTGCCGGTGCAGTTCTCCAGCCGTCATTGGGATTTCAAGCGTAACAAATGGATGTTTGGGAAGGCCTCGGATGAGCAGATATCCCTACTATTGGCCCGCAAGGTCTACTGGCAAACCAGGCTGGTTGGCGGCGAGGTCTGGATTGGAGATGAGACAGAGGCTCTCTACCTCGAGACCACGCCCGACCAGATCGCGCACACTGCGACGCAGCTGATGGACCAGGGATTGATCCGCATGGAAAGATCCTACGCTACTGCAACCGACGCATTAATGGCGCAGGCGCAAAAATTCGAATCCGACATGCGCGAGGCCCTGGTGGAACTCGAGAAGAAACACGCGTTCGAAAGAGGCTAGAGAGATACGTATCAGAGTGGAATCGGGAGGGCACGAGTTTACTCGTGCCGCTAAGACCCTCACCCTCGCCGGGTGCCCCATTTCTCGCGTTTTGTGCGAGAAGTGGGGACGTTGTTCGCTCTCCTGATCGCTTCCTAAAACAAGTTCCACAGGTACTGGTTGTAAACGTCGTGGTGGTACTGCACCTCAGGAGCCTTTACGAACGTACCCAGCAATCGCGGGCACCGGTCGGCAGAAGCCTGCTTCAGGTCTGCGTAGCGGTTCTTTACATCTTCCCCGAGCAGCTTGGTTGTCCACTCCGCTTTGCGGAAGTTATCCAGCGCGGTGTAGATGTTGTCCGGCAGATACCGCTGTGCCTGGCGCAGGTTCTTGATCTTCGCCGTCTCACCTTCCAGCCCGGTGCGGAAGATGGAATACATCACCAGGTAGGGGTTGGCATCCGGTGCGACCGACCGCACCTCGACCCGCATGCTCTTTTCATTGCCGATCGGGATGCGCACCATCGAACCGCGATCGATGGGAGATGCCTTAAGCTGGTTGGGCGCTTCAAAGTGCGGATCCAGCCGCCGGTAGGCATTCACACTCGCATTCAGCAGCAGGCAAATGTCGTTGCCATGCGTCAGAATGCGATCGATGAAGGCATATCCCATCTTGCTCAGCTTCTCTTCGCCTTTGGGATCCCAGAACAGGTTCTTGCCATTCTCGCTGACCGATACGTTGGTGTGCATGCCATTGCCGTTTACGCCCACCACCGGCTTCGGCAGGAACGAGGCGGTGAATCCCATCTTGGTTGCCACCTGCCGGCAGATCAGCTTGTACAACTGGATCTGGTCAGCTGCCGCGACAACCTCTCCGTACCCGTAATTGATTTCGAACTGCGAAGGCGCGACCTCGGGATGATCTTTCTCGTTCTGGAACCCCATCGCGCGCTGCACTTCCGCTGTCGTATCAATGAAAGTGCGCAGCGGATCTCCCGGCAGCGAATGATAGTAGCCGCCGGTGTTCACGTACTCGAACTTCCCGGTCTCGTGATAACGCCGTTCGGCATCCGCGCCCTGGAAGAGAAATCCTTCGATTTCATTGGCGGCGTTCAAGGTGTAACCGTGCTTCTTGTGCTGTGCCTCGGCAAATAGCTTCAGCATGCCGCGGATGTCTGCCGCATACGGCATGCCGCCTTTGTCGATCACGTCACCGAACACGAGCACTTTCCCCGGCCCAAAGACGTCCGCCGGTCCCCAGTAGAAAGCGCCCCAGTCGATCCCCAACCGAAGATCGCTCTCCCGCTGCGCGGTGAATCCCCGGATCGAAGACCCGTCAAAGGTAAGATTGTCCCAGCTCTTCAGCAGGAACTTCTTGTCGTAATCCAGCATGTGCAGGCGACCTTCCAGGTCGCTGAACAGGACGGTCACCGCCTTGATGCGCTTCTCGTCGGTAAGATACTTGAGCCGTTCTTCCTGGATCTTGTGAATCGCGACCCGATTCTTACGCTGCTCTTTGGCCTTCAGGTTCATCTGTTCCAGTTCGTCATACGACAGCGCCAGAAAACTACGCAGTTCAGTGGACACGCGTCTCCTTTTTGGGCAGAGCCCAACGGTGAGAGTGAATGGTGGGGGACAGAACAACTAGGTTAACGTGCGGGACGCGTTGCCGACAAATAAAAATCGCTTATGGGAGAGATTAGAAGGGCTTATTTCACCCGCGTAGGGACAGCCGTCCCCGACTGTCCGGGCGAGCTGCAGCGCGCCGGCGCGGTGCTTATTTCACCCGTGTAGGGACAGCCGCCCTCGGCTGTCCGGGCGAGCGAGAGCTCGCTACCGAGGCACAGCCCAGAAAAACAGTCGCATCGGGCGTTTCGTTGCCGACGTAAATCGTGTCCTGCCACGCACGCCGTCTACCGCAAAACACGAGGCTTTTGCTGGATTCATAAGCTAAATCTCCTTGAATCAGCATCCTCCCAATTGGCTTTCGCCGTGCCCTTCCTCCTGTAACTGCATTGGCAGGAGGTGAAAACAATATGGAACAGCAAAAGCGATTCGCATCCAATTGGGCGCTGGTGGCCGGGATCATTGGTCTGCTGGCGATTACGTTAACCTTGGCATTGTTCGTCCGCTCCAAAGATCAGAGCAAGCCACAGACGAGTGCCTCGGTTACCAGTCCCACAACTCCAACCGCCCTGGGAGCTCCCGCTTCTACCCCACCCGTGAACTCAGTGGCTTCCCCAGCACCTGCACCGAAGAAGGCCGCGAAGAAACGGCCGTCAACGGTGACCTATTCCGAACCCAACTACGGTATCTCTTTCCGCTATCCCAGAAAGTACAGCCTGAAAACCGGCGAAACCAGCGCATCCAACCCGGGACCAAGTCCGGCAGGGATGAACACGGCGGGGATAAATGAAGACATGAACTTTGTCCAGCCTGGCGGAGTGAACGTCGCCACCGTGGTGCTACCGCAGAACGCCTATCCTGAGACGGATTTCCAATCCGCATTTTTCTCGGTCAGCATCAATCAGAGCATGACTGCGGACGAATGTGGAAAGTTCGCATTCCCCAGCCACTTGACTCAGGAAGAGGTCCAGCCCGCCAAGTTGAAGATCGGCGGCATGGAATTGTTTGAAGTCGAGCAGATGGATGGCGAGCCTCCGAATCAGGCGGACGCAAAGTACTACCACGTTTTCCAGAACGGAGCCTGCTACGAGTTCGCGCTGGGCGTGGGCACGATGGCGGATCCAACCGTCGACCCAGTCACGCCGGTCGATCGCGCTCAGGTCTTCGAGCGCCTGGAGAAAATTCTCTCCTCGGTGAAAATAAAGACCAAGTCCATTGCAGTTCCGGAGGTAGCAGCCGGCTCTGCGGCGCAACCGGTAGAGGAAAAAAAGCAATAGATCGTCACAAGACAAAAGACAAGGACTAAGACTAAGAGCCACGCCGGTCAGCCAGAGTGGCTCTTTTCTATTTCTGCAGCAAGCTCCACAAGTGGGGAGTGGAAGGCAGTCTACTCAATCTGCACCAGTCCGCCTACCGCCTGGTCAGCAGGATGCTGTGGAGCGCGCCAGGAATCAAAAATAGAGACCTGGTGTACGCACGAAACTGTACAGTGTGGGGCGCAGCCTTTTTCGGTTAGATATTCGCGGCGAATGTCGGCGACGGTGTAACTCTCCAGCGGAACTCCGGGAAAGCCGCGCTGCTGCGAACAGTAATGCACCAGGCCGTCTTCACAGATGTAGAGATACCTCGCCCCGGCGCGGCAGCGCCACTGGTTGGGCCTGCCTTGCGCGATGTTGTCCTGGAATGAATTGATCCGGGTGAAGCTGCGTTTCTCCATCGATTTCATCTCATGGTAGACACGCCGTTCTTCCTCACCCAGGGGCTGCAATTGGCCTTCGCCATCGTGAATGATGCCGACCGTCGAACTGAATCCCAGCGCCAGCGCTCGCTTTCCAATCGTCAAAGCATCCTGCGGATTACTCACCCCGCCACCCACGACCGAGTTGATGTTGACGTGAAAGTCGGCATGTTCCGCCAGCAACTGTAACTTCTTGTCCAGCACCTTCAGGCTCTTCTTTGAGACGTCATCCGGGGTGACATTGTCGATGGAAATCTGCAGCCATTCCAGCCCCGCTTTATTCAGCCGCTGAATTCTCTCGCTGGTCAGCAGATATCCATTGGTGATTAGTCCGGCGATCATGCTCTGCTTGCGAATGCGGCGGATGATCTCATCCAGCTCAGGATGCAGCAGCGGTTCCCCACCGCTGATCGTGATAACCGAAGTCCCCAACTCGGCCAGCTTGTCCACCCGGTCGAACATAGTTTCGATGGGTACTGCCTTCGAGAAGTCATCAAACTCGTTGCAGTACTTGCAAGCCAGATTGCAGCGGCGGATAGGAATCAGGTGCGCCAGCAACGGATGCTCAGTCGAAACCAGGGCGCGCGCAATTTCGCGTGCTCCGCGAACGGCGCGGCTCACAGCCTTGAAACGACGGCGCAGGATTGTACGGCGGGACGGCATCAGAAGAATGTAGTTTCGATTAAAACACAGAGTCTGGGTAAGTGCATCATTTTACGCAGCGTCCTGCCATATTTCGCGCCTGAACAGCGAATTTCCTGAAGTATTGGATGGCCATGCCGCGCGTTGTAAAACCCAGCTTGCAAATAACGTCTCACTCCATTTCGTGTCCTGCCGCGTGTAGCGCTTCCATGGCGGCACCGGCGAACTCTTCCCCAACCAGCACATAGTCGGTATCAAACGTAGCGATGCAGAAGACCGCGACGCCCGCTGCGGCCAGCGGCTGGATGAACGATGCCAGCACTCCAGTCTGCGTGAGCGGGAACGGGCCTTTTAACTCGAAGCAGACCCATGGGCGACAGCCTGCACCCCATCCGGCACATTCGCAGTTGGGCAAACTATGGACAGCTCTTCGGCGGTCCGCGTGACCGAAACGAACGGGCCGCCCAGTGCCCATTGCGGGATGGGCGCCTCCGGCGGCAGCCGGCACACGGAAAACTGTCCGGGCACAAGAGAGTACAGCAGTGACAATGAGTGTGGAGGGAAGTTCATCCGCGGAGAGCTGCTGCTTGCTCGACTCCTGCTGCCCGACGCACCGCCGCCCGCGCCAGTAGGCGGGTTGAATCAAGTGTAGGCAAAGGCGACGACTCCGGCGTCACCAGCAGCGGAATTTCGGTGCATCCCAGCACGACCGCATCACAGCCCTCATCCCCCAAGCTTCGAATGACCTCAACAAAGTACGCCAGCGATCGCGGCGTGAATTGCGCATTCACCAATTCGTCGAAGATGATTCGGTTGACCTCATCCCGCTGATCTGGACCGGTAATGCGATATTCCAACCCGGCCGCCCGCAACTTCTCCGGATACACCGGTCCTTCCATCAGATACCGCGTTCCGAGTACGCCCAGACGCTTATAGCCCCGGCGCTGCGCTTCGTTGCCAACCTCTTCTGCGATGTGCAGCCACGGCCTCGGCGAACGAGGCACAACCATCGGAAATGCCTGATGAATGGTGTTGTCCGGACAGATCAAAAAGTCGGCGCCGATCCTCGCCAGCTTCTCCGCAGAAGAAAGCATTAGTTCGGCAACCCCGGCCCAACTGTCCGCGTAAATGCAGTTCATGTACTCGGCGAGAGGATGCGTATGCATCGAGACTTCAGGGTGATTGTGCCGCCCCAAAACTTCTGCACCCTCAAGGCACACGGTGCGATAGCAGAGCGCCGCTCCTTCAGCGCTGCAGGCGACGATGCCTATGTGTTGTGCCATGCGGACGAGTTTACGGCATGCAGCCGGTCGCGGTCACGTCGCGGCTTCCGCGGAAATGACAGAGTGTTCCACGTGGAACACCTGTGGAAACCGCCACTAAACTCGCATTTATTTTCCGTTGGATCGAGCCTTCAGGTAGTTTTTACTCAGTACGGCGCCAGCGGTATGCTGGAAGTGCCGGTGGTTTGCTGCTTTTCGCGCAGGACACCGCCGTCACGCGTATCCACCACATTGACGTTGGTCAAAATAAGTTCCTGGTGGGGAAGCTCGGCAGGATTCGCCTGCGGCCAAGCCATAGCCGCCAGGCAGAAAAGCGCAACTACAGGTCCCTTCATGCCCCAGACTCCGCGAACCCAGTAGTAAATATTTACGCCGCTATCGAGCGGCGGTCGCGTCGAACAAGTTCAGGAAGAGTAGCTTCTTTTCGGCGGAAAGGAAAGATGCCTCAAAGGAATTTCTTGCCAGCTCGCGCAGGTGCTCGTCGGTAAAGCCGAAATTGTCCTGGGCCAACTGATATTCGCGGGCAAGAGAAGTGCCAAACATGGCGGGATCGTCGGAATTCAGTGTGATCATCAGGCCATTGTCGAAATAGTTGCGCACGGGGTGTGCGGCAAGAGAGGAACAGCAGCCCGTACGCAGGTTGCTGGTGATGCAGATCTCAACGGGTATCTGGCGCCGGGAAAGTTCCTCGATGAGTTCCCGATCCTGCTGCGCCGTAAGCCCGTGCCCGATTCGCTCCGCGCGAAGATTAAGCGCTCCCCATATGGATTCCGGCCCGGCGGTCTCCCCGGCGTGGGCGGTGAGGCGAAGTCCATTCACAGTGGCGTAGGCGTATACGTCGCGAAAAAGTTCCGGAGCCGCGCGGCGCTCATCACCGCCAATGCCGAAGCCGGCCACGTTCTGATCTTTGTATCGCACCGCCAGTTCGGCTACGCGCTGGGCTTCCAGGGGACCGAAGTGGCGCACCGCGTCGAAAATCCACAGCAAGGAAACTCCGAAGTCCCCCTCTCCGCGCTGGCGGCCACGTTCAAGGCCCTCAAAAATGGTGGCAAATTCCTGCTTTCGCCACAGACACACGCCGACTGAAACGTAAACCTCGGCATGCAGGATGTGCTCTGCCTGGAGTTTCTCCATCAGACGGTAGGTGATGAGTTCGTAGTCGTCCGGGGACTGGAGGTCTTCCGTGATGGCTTTGAAAGCCAGGAGAAAGCCAGTGAAGTCTTGATACCGGTAAAGCTGCTCGACTTCAGCGAGCGTACTTACTTTATCGTGCCGCTGTCGGAGTTCGAGCAGGGCTGGCGGATCAATCGAGCCTTCCAGGTGCAGGTGGAGTTCGGCCTTGGGCAGCGTGAGGATGAACCGGGAAGGAGTCGAGCTTGGCATTCATTCAGATTTTAGACGTTGGGAGTGGGGTCGCGGGTCTGGGTCGTATAGAAGGTGCGCTAGAGAAATGAATCTCGTCCCAGATTAGCGCAGACCACCCTGGCGCGAACCGCGCGCCACCAGCACGCGGCAGCAGGCGCTTATCTTTGAAATCCCGTCATAAAATGACATAATATGAAGGTATGCCAATGACTTCTCTCAATATTTCGTTGCCCCAAGCGTTGAAAGAGTACGTAGAAGGGCAAGTCGCGTCCGGTGATTGGGGCACCCCCAGCGAGTATGTCCGCGAACTCATCCGCCAAGACAAGGAACGCCGTCTGGTCCATCTTGAGCAGGAACTTATCGCCGCAGCCAAGGGAGCGAAAATCGATCTTTCTGTGGCCGAGATCCGCAGGAAAGGTCTGGTTGCCGCTTTGCGTGAACAGGCCCGTCGGCGGTGAGAGTCTCTCGGCTTGTCCTTAGCGATGTGGCCGCATCCGACATTCTGGAACAAGCTGACTGGTACGCAGCGCATGTCGGTTCGACATTGGCCGAGCGTTGGGACAAGGCGATTACCTCCGCATTGTTGCGCGTTATAAGAAACCCTGCCGCAGGGAGCCCATGCAGATTTCGTTCACCGGAACTGGATGACGTGAGACGGATCGCGATCAGAGGATTCCCTAAACACCTGCTGTTCTACCGGTTTTGCAAACAGGAGGTGCTGGTTCTGCGCATCGTGCATGGCGCTCGCGACCTGGAACGCTTGCTATGAAACTGGCGCGGGGCGCGCCTTTTATCTGCCCACTTCCCTGTTCGCAAACTCGCTGTGATAGCGACTGTAGAAGCTGTAGATACCCAGCCCGATGGCGAGCCAGCCAAAGAACCGCAGCCAGGTAAGAATGGGAAGCCCTGACATTAGCAGGACGCAAAACGACACGCTCATCACCGGAGCAAAGATCCCGAGCGGAGCGCGGAAGCCGCGGTGGCGATGGGGATCGCGATAGCGCAAAATAATCACGCCAATTGAAACCAGCACAAAAGCAAACAAGGTGCCAATGTTGGAAAGATCGGCCAGGGTTCCGATGTCGAGAATACCGGCTGGAATCCCGACTACCAAGCCCGCGATCCAAGTCGCCGTAGAGGGCGTCCGGAAGCGCGGATGCACCCGGCCAAACAACTTCGGCAGCAAACCATCCCTCGACATCGCGAACCACACCCGGGCCTGGCCGAGCTGGAACACCAGCAGAGACGAGATCATCCCCATCATCGCGCCAAACAGAACCCCCAGCCGTACCCAATGCAGAGTATGAGAGCCGGTCGAGAGTGTCAGCTTCTTGAGGCTGTTGACGACCGGCGCCGCGTCATCAAGCAGCGATTGCCAGGGCACGATCCCGGTCAGCGTCACGGCCACGCCGATGTAGAGCACAGTACAAACCACCAGGGTCGCGATAATGCCGATGGGCAAGTCCCGCTGAGGATTTCGCGCCTCTTCCGCGGCAGTCGAGACTGAATCAAACCCGATGTAGGTGAAAAAAATAATCGAGCCCCCGGTGAGAACCCCCGACCAGCCCATGGGCGCGAAAGGATGCCAGTTTTCGGGATGGACGTAATGTCCGGCGGCAATGATGAACGCGAAGATAGCGGCGATCTTCAGAATGACCATGGTGTTATTGGCTTCCGCCGACTCGCGAATGCCACGCACCAGGATCACGGTTAAAATCATCACTACCAGAAATGCCGGAAAGTTAAACCCGAAGTGCAGTCCCGGCGCGTAGAGGACGTTTCCCTTAAGATCGGAGAGACCGCTCGGGAGATAGGCCGGAGAGATCCAACGCACCGCGGGATGCCAGCCGAACCAGTCGAACATGTCCACCAGGTGGGCCGCGAAGCCTACGCTCACCGCCATGTTGCTGACGGCGTATTCAAGGATGAGGTCCCAGCCGATGATCCAGGCGATCAGTTCGCCCATGGTGGCGTAGGTGTAGGTGTAGGCGCTGCCGGCGATCGGAATCATCGAAGCCAATTCCGCATAGCACAGAGCGGTAAACCCGCAAACGATTGCCACCAGCACTAACGACAGCGCAATTGCGGGACCCGCTCCCGGACGTCCTACCGTCGCGGTGTGCCGCACCAGATAGTCGAGCAGGGGCGCATTGAGGATCGAAGAGGTATTGAATTTCTGTCCGGCAATTGCCGTGCCCACCACTGTAAAAATGCCGGAGCCAATGACCGCGCCAATTCCGAGCGCGGTCAACGACACCGGCCCAAGCGTTTTTTTAAGCCGTCGCTCCGGCTCTTCGGAGTCGGAAATCAGCTTATCGATGGACTTGCAACAGAACAGTTGGCTGCCGGAATTGTCGGGCTCACCGGTCTTCTTTGGAAGCTCATTCGTAGTCGGTGTTTGGGCCAAAGCAGCCTTCTCAAGAAATGGGATGGGCGCGGGCAAGTCGCCCGCGCCACCGAATGCATTATCGCTTCGCTTGTCCGCGAACCAGCTTCTTGACTTTGCGTTTCTTCGATCCGCGCGCGTATTCCCGCGGCTTCTGCGGCTTTTCTGCCTTGCGCTTCTTGCGCGATGCGCGTTTTGCCTTCTTGCGATCTTCCTTGCTCAGCGTCGATGTATTTGCCATGAGTCCTTTTCTTTGGTCAATTAAGGTTCGGTTTCGCCCCTACGCGGCTTTATCATCGGCTACTTCTGTCCCACGGCTTACGCCGTGGGCTGTATTCTCCCGCCGCTTGCGCGGCTCCCTTATGCCTTCGTAAATTACGCTTACTTCTTCGCTGCCGGCTGGTTACGCTTTCTCCAGCTGCGCATATTTCTCTACCAGCTTCTTCAATCCGAATCTGGGAAATTGTACCGTAATCTTGGCATCTTCCCCATCTCCCTCCCGCTGGTAGACGGTTCCTTCGCCGTACTTGGGATGGCGCACTCTTTGTCCGGGCCGGAACCCCTTCTTGCCCGTGGGCTCTTCGACTGGCAACCTGGGAAGGCTGAACTTCTTGCCGCGCGACGCGAAGAATTCGGCAATGTTGTCGATTGAGTTGTAGGTCTTGCCAGAGTAACTGGGTGACGACGTACGCCGACTGTACTGTTGCCGCACCGGTGCTACCCTCTGGTCTTCATCTTCATAGGCGTAATGCGTTTGATCGTGTGGCGCTTGGCCGTGTGGCGCGGGCACTCTTGTCCGCGTGGAAGTGTGGGTCTTGCGGGGCGATCCCAGATCGTCCAGCAACTCTGCCGGCACTTCCTCCAGAAATCGTGAGGGAACGCTGGCCTCGGGCAGATCGGTGCCGTAGCGGCGGCGGTAGACGGCGCGCGTGAGCACCAGCGTATCCATGGCTCGTGTCATGCCGACGTAGCACAAGCGGCGCTCTTCCTCGATGTCATCGGGCTGGAGAAATGTTCGGGAGTGAGGAAACAGGCCCTCTTCCATGCCGCCGAGGAATACCAGCGGAAACTCCAGGCCCTTGGCCGCGTGCAAGGTCATCAGCGTGATTTGTGCGCGCTCGTCGTAGGCATCGGCATCGCTGACCAGTGCGGCGTGATCAAGAAACTGGTCGAGGGTCTCGCCCCGATCGCGCGAATCCATGGCGGCGTTCACCAATTCGCGGAGGTTTTCGATGCGCGAGTAGGCTTCGGGCGTATCTTCTTCCTCGAGTTGCTTGATGTAGCCGGTGCGATCAATGAGGAACTTAAGTAGTTCCGCAGTGTTGGCGGGGCCGCCTGGAGTGCGGAAGGCTGAGTCGTGGTCCTCCGCGCCGTCTGTGCCGGGGGGAACATTTTCGGTCGCACCGGCGTTACTTTCGTCTGGACCAAAGTCGAGCGTCAGGGGGTCGAAATCAGTGTCTTCCTCTTCGGAATCTTCAGCGATGGCAGCGGGCGGGGTTTCACCCCGATTGACGGGCGCGGACGCCCGGTGCTCCCGCGCCTCAGCCGAAGCCGTTTGCTCGAGTCTTTCAACGTAAGTTCCAGCCAACATCGCTTGCGCGTCTTCAATCAAGTCTCGGAAAGATTTCAGCGCGGCCAAAGCACGCTGGGGAAGAAGTTGGCGACGGAGCGTCTCTCCAATTGCACCCCAGAGCGACACTCCGGTTTCGAGCGCAACTCTTTCGAGCGTCTCGAGAGTCGTTTTCCCGATTCCGCGTGTCGGCGTATTGATGACGCGAAGCAGGGAGATGGTGTCATCGCGATTATGGATGACCTTCAGATACGAGATCATGTCCTTGATCTCGGCGCGCTCATAAAACGAAAATCCACCCACTACGTGATACTTCAACTGATAGCGCCGCATGGCTTCTTCGAACAATCGTGACTGGGAGTTGGTGCGGTAGAGCACGGCGGCGCGGCCATTTTCTCCCTGGTCTAAGGCCTCACGCAGATAACGCGCCACGTAGTCGGCGGCGAACAGGGCTTCGTTCTCGCCATCCGGAGCTTCGTAGTATCCAATCCTGGCGCCGCCCTGGCGGGAGGTCCACAAGTTTTTTCCTTTGCGCTTGACGTTGTTGGCAACCACGGCCGATGCGGCCTGCAGGATGTTCTGGGTGGAGCGGTAGTTCTGTTCCAGGCGGACGATCTTCGCCTCAGGGAAATCTTTTTCAAATTCGAGAATGTTACGGATATCGGCGCCGCGCCAGGAATAGATGGATTGATCTTCGTCACCGACGGCGCAGACGTTGTGGCGGTTGCCGGCCAGCAGGCGCATGAGTTCGTACTGCGGACGATTTGTGTCCTGATATTCGTCAATGAGAATGTGATGGAAGCGGCGATTGTAGTACTCGCGCACGCTGGGGACAGCCTTCAGCAGGAGCACCGCTTCCAGCAGCAGGTCGTCGAAATCGAGCGCATTCGCCTTGCGCAGCTCCTTCCGGTATTCCTCGTATATTTGCGCGACACGCTCGGTCTTCGGGTCGGAGGAGTTGAGATAAACCTCCTGCGGATCGAGCATGTGGTTCTTCGCCCAGGAGATGTGGGCGAGAACCGAGCGTGGGGTGACTTGTTTGTCGTCGATTCCGAGGCGGCGCATGACGCCCTTCACCACTTGCTGCTGGTCGGTTTCATCGTAGATGACGAACTGCTTGGTAAAGCCAACAGCCGGCAGGCCGGGTGTTGCGGCAGGTATGCGCAGGGCTTCGATATCGCGGCGCAGCATCCGCACGCAAAAAGAATGGAAGGTGGAGATCACCGGCTTCGCCACCGACAATCCGCCTACCAGCTTTTCGACACGCTCGCCCATCTCTGCCGCAGCTTTGTTGGTGAAAGTCATCGCCAGAATAGACTCCGGCATCGCGCCCAGATTCTCAATCAGATGGGCGATTCGATAGGTGATGACCCGCGTTTTGCCGCTGCCAGCGCCCGCCAGGATGAGCACCGGCCCTTCGGTAGCTTCAACCGCTTCGCGTTGTCTCGGATTGAGTTGGGAGAGGAAAGACAAATTAGAACTTATCCTTCTGACGCGAATTCAGCGCGTCTCACAGAGTAAGGGTGCTGCGTGCCGAGTATCTTGCAGGAGCCTTCCCAGTGATCATCCTCGAAACATGCTGCACAACACACCTCAATGTTCGCGTCCCCATATTGCATCCGCAGTGCTTCTCGCACTGTTTTGGTGATTCTCTTTTCAGACAACCGACGGAAAGATCTTATCTTGCCTAGTCCGGGGATAGTTGCGCGGTAGCCGTTTTCAACCTCAAGCACAGCCATGCTGTCACCTCCGCATATCCTATTTAAAGAAGTTCTAAAAGACGTTCCACTTAGCGATGAATTGCCGAGTCGATGACGCCACTCTGCAGCACTTGGATCAAGAATCCGATTACTATCGTCATGTCCATCACTGCTCCAAGGTGCTTCTCGATGCCAAAGCAGTTTTTCGCGGCTTCATTCCCAAGCCACATCATCCATCGTTCTGGGTCGCGTGCCATAGCTTCGGTGTACTGGTCTAGACGACTCAAACAATGGTCGCGGATCGAATCAGCGGTTTCGGATTCAGCTCCACGCAGTGCGAAACTTTGTCGGTAAAGGGCGGCCATTTCCAGTCTGATTCGAGAGCGCAGCGTTGATGAAGGCACGGCCTTTGCGAGCGTCAGCATGGCGGAATACATTGCGACAATCTCCAACTCACGTTTGCTCGTGCGGCGATCTTCCTCAGAGAGCTTGCTGCGGATATCCGCTAAGACATTGGACTTTGCCAAAACATCCTTCGCCCCAAGTATTCGCCCGATAGCAATCTCCATGTCGGCGGCAAAAGTGCTCACCGTAATGTTCGGATTCACGCGGAGTGCAGCGCCGCACGTTTGGCAGTGCTTTGCATCGCTGTCGAAAATAAGCGAGCACTTTACACAGATGGATAGAGGTTGTTCTGTCTGTGCATAGCACAGGGCGCAGAGAACTCCGTCTCTACTGGGCCTGAACTCGGTTCCACAGCGCATACACTGCAAGACGCCTCTAGTCTCGTTTAGATGTTCCCAGTAGTAGGTCTCTTCAATGATGGGTCGCGCAACAACCGCGAGCGCAGCGAAATCGTAAGGAACTTCTTCGTGCGATTTCAGAGTTTCACTGTATTTCTGGAGCTCTGCAGGAGGGAAATTGTGATCGCTCAGCATCAGACTCTTGGCCTTGTCAGCCAACTCAGTTGGCTCGAACCTGCATTCTTGACAGGGCACGAATGCCCCAAACTTCTCGGTCCCACAGGCAATGCAAATCGCTAGAGTCATCTCTTTATGCGCAGGACGTCCGAACTTAGGTCCCCGCTGGTGTGTCAATTCGCAGTGGCCTATCCCGCCTTCTCCGCCGCCCGTGCCGTCTTGCACTCCTCACAAGGACAGACATCTCGCAAGAACTGCCACGAATAAATTCCCAACTGGTGACCGTCATTCCAGGCAAAACGAATTGCGTATTTGCCGACGCCTTCTACGTTCGTCGGCTTAGCGGCGGCTTTGAACATGGGCAGAGCTCCGGGCACCAGTCCCGGCGGATCTCCCGGCTGCCGGTGAGTCTTACTGCGCTCTTCGTCGCACAGCGCGCAGGGACACGCGTCGCGAAGAAACGGGAAGCCATAATGTGACTTATGCCCGTCTTTCCATTCGATGTCCATGCCAGTGCCGGTGGTTACATTCACCTTCACTGACTTGGGATCTGCCGAAACCGCCATGAATTTAGTATCGCACAGGGTGGAGTGACTGGTTTTCAGGCGGGACGCGGGGAGTCCTGCTGTACAAAGTCCTGGTGTGAGCCCCTACAAATCCAGCTCCAGGTACATGGCTCCCGCGATGGGGTTGGAACGATAAGGTGCAATCTCATGGAAGCCGAGCTGCCGGTAGAGAGCGACTGCGTTTTTCATGATGGGTTCGACAGTATCTAATCTCATCCGTCGGTAACCGATAGCGCGTGCTTCGGCAATGATGCGTTCCGCCAGCATCCGCCCCAGTCCCTTTCCGCGAAATGCGGGCCGCAGATACAGCCGCTTCATCTCGCAGATGCCGGATTCGAGCTTGTGGAGGGCCACACAGCCGGCCGGCTGACCCGCGGCTTCCGCAAGCAGCAGACGACCGTCGGGAGGCGTGTAGTCTCCGGGAAGTCCGGCGAGTTCCTGGTCGAAGCTCTGGAAGCACAGACTGAAGCCGAGCGATTGCGCGTATTCGAGGAACAGCTCGCGGGCATAGGCGATTTGGGCTGGAGATTCCGCCTGCACGATCACGACTTCCGGCGTTGCCCGGCTTACCCCATCAGCATTCCTCCATTCACGTTCAGCACGTGGCCGGTGATGTAGGAAGATTCTTCTGACGCCAGAAACCTTACCGCGTGCGCCACATCCTCCGGTGTGCCCACCCGCGCAAGTGGAATCATCTCCACGGCTTTTTTCTTGAATTCTTCAGCCAATCCGGAGGTCATAGCGGTTTCGATAAACCCGGGCGCCACAGCGTTGCAAGTTATGTTTCGCGACGCCACTTCGCGGGCGATGGCCATGGTCAGGCCAATCAGGGCCGCTTTGGAAGCCGCATAATTCGCCTGGCCTGCCTGGCCCATCTGACCAAATACCGACGAGATGTTGATAATTCTTCCCCAGCGCTGCCTGAGCATCGAGCCGATCACTTGCTGAATGCAAAGATAAGCGGAAGTCAGATTCGTGCTGAGAACTGCGTCCCAGTCGGCGCGCTTCATGCGCATGACTAGTTGATCGCGAGTAATGCCTGCGTTGTTGACCAGGATGTCGATCTTGCCGAACTGCGCAATCACCGATTTGCAGGCATTCTTGATCTCATCTTCGCTGGAAACATCCAGGGCGAAAGCCTCGGCCTGTCCGCCGGTAGATTTGATATGGCCAGCGACTTCTTTCAGTTTGTCCTGATTGCGCGCGGCGAGCGCCACGGTGGCACCCGCGGAGGCGAGATCAATGGCGCAGGCGCGTCCGATTCCCTGCGATGCTCCGGTGACCAGAGCGATGCGTCCAGAGAGCGACATGGATTTCTCCTTGCGGTAGGAACCCGAAATTATAACTGCACTTCGGCAACTGATGGGTCTTGATGCTGCTCGGAGATTTCGTCGTGGAACAGATAACGCAGCATAGGCGGGGCAATCAATGTTGTTACCGCAGTCATGAACACGACGATGGCGTAGGTGGGTTGCGTAACAATTCCCGATTGCAAACCGACCAGCGCCACGATCAGGGCCACTTCTCCCCGGGGCACCATCCCGATGCCAACCCGCAGTCTGGTGATCCAATCTTCGCCGCGTAGCGGAAGTCCGCAGCCGACTGCTTTCGAAACGATCGCCAGGATGGTAACTACGACTGCGGCCACCAGCACGTTTCCGGTAAAGAGCTGAATGTTCAAGCGGGAGCCGATCGCAAAAAAGAAGAATGGCGCCAGAAACTCGGTGATGCCCGCGACTCGGGGTGTCAGATCCCATTCCGGAGAGTAGTCGGAGAACATCAGCCCGGCGAAGAATGCGCCGATAATGGCGGCCATACCAATTTTGGCCGCCAGCCAGGAAAGGAACAGACAGATCGCAAGCGCCAGCACCAGCCCGGCATTCTCATTGGAAAGGCGCTCCACACCCGGCTGGATGCGGTCCACGATTCGCGGCGCCACAAATATCATAAACAGCGCGAAGGCCGCAGCTTCAGCAATCAGCACCCCAAGGTGTAACCACTCCAGTCCGTGAGGCGAACCCAGACCTGCCACGATGGCCAGCAGGACCATTCCCAGGATGTCGTCAAACACCGCAGCGCCGAGGATGATCTTCGCCGTGCGCGTCGCCAGCACATGAAGGTCCGCCAGCACCCGGGCGGTGATGCCCACGCTGGTGGCAACCATCGCCGCACCGACAAAAATTGCCTCGGTCGACCGGTCACCACGCAGCTTCATGTAAACGAATCCCAGGATAAAAGGGAGAATCACCCCACCCAGAGCCACCATCAGGGACTTGCGGCCGACGCGAATCAGGTCCTTGGGACTGGTCTGCAGGCCGGCGCTGAACAACACAAAAATAGCGCCAACCTCGGCGAGCGAATGAATAGTGTCACTGGGGACGACCCAGCCGAGAGCGTAAGGCCCCAGACCCACTCCTGCCAGGATTTCTCCCAGGACGGCAGGCAAGCGCAAGCGCTCAAAGATTTCGCCACCGACCTTTGCGGCGACAAAGATGGCAAACAGTTCCAGCAGCAGCTGTTCGGGACCGTGAGGCATGTCTAAGCGCAAGCATATGGGAGGAAGAATTCACCCGCAAGAAAGTTCGAGAGTAGCAGCATTGCGTTAGAGGAGCTGCGGGCGTGAGCTGCGGTCGCGCAGCCATGGCCGAGTATTCAGAAGTGGGCGACTTCTTGCAAGGGCCAGATAAGAACTGTCTGCTGCTTCGAAAAATGCAGCAGCGGCGAGCTTTGGGGGAGCGAGATTCCTGCGGCTGCAGCCATGGTATCGGTTTGAATTTCAGCTTGCGCCTCTTGCAATGGCCACGGTGGATGATGGATTTCGCAGCGATACACGCGCCCGCGCGTGATCGTGTACAGACAATAGCGTTCCGTTAACCAATGTTCCAGCTTGGCTTCGCTTCTGGGCTGCACTGGACTGGTAGGGCCATAGCTGGCGCGGAACTCTGCGCTCGCGCGGTACCGCTTGGATTCATAGCAGATTTCATCGCCGTTCGCCAGTGCCTTCATTCGCGCATGAAAATAGGGCAGGTGATAGAAAGTTCGGGCCGCCCAGACCGCCGGCAGATTGGCTGCATCCAGACTAAAAAAGTAAACGCCGGGCTTGTTCTCGAGGGTGACATAGGTTCGAACATTCAATTCGGGAAAGCGCGAGAGTCCTGGTAATGCTGGCAAAAAGCGGGCGCGCACGCCGCTCATGTGGAACGGAACCACTCCCAGCCAGCAACTTCGCTGGAAAGTATCGAGCGGAAGCTGGCGCGGAACCAGCGGTCGCAGCGCTTCGGACGACATCGGCCAGTGCGCGAACAGCAGATCGTGCCAGATCTGCTGCATGATCCAAGGTCCAGAAGGCAAAGGCCAAGGCCGGTGTGAAACGAACTTGAGCGCCGGATGCACGCAGCAATTGTGAACTCTGACATCTCCTATGTCGAATCGTGGTGCGTGGAAGAGGGACCGTTCAAGACAGGAATGTCGACGCAGGTCAGCGTCCTCGGCGAATGTCCCCACGCGTAGACGTAAAGATTTTCGCAGTGCTCTACAGTGAAGGAGTTCCGAGAATTGCAGCCGTGGTATCGATGACCGGCTGGTAATCCCGATGATAGATATCGATAATCGTCTTACCGATCAGCCGCGTACGCGCTTCCGAGTGGATATGCGTCGGAAAGGTGAATGACCCCACGTCCTCATAATCCTGCACAAATTCGATGCTCTTGATGAAAATCGATGGCGACTTGACCACGCTGCCTTCCGCGCGGGCCAAACTTCCCGTGTGAGCGTCGAGGAAGATTCGGCCCTTGAACAATCCGGCGCGCTTCTTGCGAGGTTTTACCTGATAAATGTGCACCAGCCGACCGTCAAGCCGGGTAGTTCCCTTATACGAGAACTTGTAGTTGGCATGCGTCAGTGCGGTCAGAGAAGTGTCGTCCTTCTGTACGTGATCGACCTCGGACTGAAGCAAACGGCCGATGACGTTTGTTTTTACGAAGGTGTCGCCGCTGAAGCGCAGCGCCTTAAAGGCCAGAGTTCGCGGCGCGGAGAAGTGGCGCTCCACTTCGAATTCCCCATGTTGCGATGTGTCGGGAAGTTCGGCGCGAATCAGGGTGGCCGCGGAATAGGAGAGCAATATCGCAGATTGCAAGGCCGAGCGGCGAGCAAACTCGTCAAGTGCCAGCTCCGGGGCCATGTGGGGATGGGCAACGGGAGCGGTCAACACGGGCAAGCCGCGTTCCGGCAAAGGCACTGTCGCCGCAGGCGCTGGAATGCTTCCATACCCGGCAAGCGGAAGACTGTTTCCGGAGAACGATCCGGACGGCAGCAACACCTGGCCCGCCGCAAGCGACGGCAGGAACAGTACCAAAAGAAAAGTATGGCAGCAATAGGAACGCATGGGAAAAATTTAAGAACGTACTTTATATCTGATCGAAGGCCAAAAGAAAAGTGACAATAGTAAGACAGTATGCCGTGAGAGGTACCCAGCCGCACTTATTTGCTCGCCGACATTCGGCACCATATCCTCATTGCAGCCGATGACCTCGGGCAGTAAGATTCCAACGTTTCCTCAAATCCAAATCGGCCGCACTCCATGCCTGAAACGCCGGATAATCCGCACTCCTCGAACGGAAACGACCGATCTTCTGCTTCACCGGCGGTCGAAGTCTATGCCGTATACGGCGCCGACCCCGAAATCCAGGCCTATGCCATGGCCAAGTACTCGCGTTCGGCGCTCTCCATGAAAGAGTCGCTGAAGGAAATCAATCAGCAGAAGGCCGAAAAATTCCTTAATACCTTCTATTTTCAGTACGGCCACCGCTCCATTGCGGATTTAGCGCATATTGCGCTGGCGATAGAAAAATTGTCGATCCTGGCTGCAATCGCGGTAGCCGACGAGCAGCGATGGGACGGCCAGGAACGTTCCACCCGCTATCAGGATTTCAACAAAAGCGGCTATTTCACGCCCGATTTCGGCGACGACTCGACAGCTCGATCGTTATATCGCGAAACCATCGATGGCCTCTTTGCCGAATATCAGTCGCTCTCGGAACAGATGTTCCAATATCTAGCCGGAATCACGCCGAAGCCCGCGGAAATGAAGCAGGAGGGGTACGAGCGTACTTTGCGTGCACGCGCCTTCGATATTTCGCGCTATCTGCTGCCGCTGGCCACCAATACTTCGTTGGGAGAGATCGTCAACGCCCGAACTCTGGAGTCCCAGGTATCGCACCTGCTCTCCCATACTCACAAAGAAGTTCGTCATCTCGGAGAACTGCTAAAGCAGGCGGCACTGTCTCCCGCGTACAACGTGAACCAGGAGTCGTTGTGCGAGTTGGTGTCGCAAATTCGCGCGGCTGCGCCCGAGCTGGCGGACCGTGCGGAGCGTGAGTTGCTGCGCGAGGTGCGGGTCGCGCCCACGCTGGTCAAGTATGCGGACCCCAATCCATATGAGATGGAGACCCGCCGAGAGCTGCGGCAGGCAGCATCGGACTTGATGGGCAGTTCGCCAATAGCGCCGTCCCCTGTGGTTGACCTGCTGGATGATGAGCCTTTGGAAGTCGAACTCGCGACCACGCTGCTTTACGAGCACTCCGACTACCCTTACCGCCAGATTCGCGATGCGGTGGAAGCTGCAGGTGAAAAATTGCGGCGCGAGATTATTGATTTAGGCCTTCGCCATCGCGGCAAGCATGATGAGTTGCTGCGGCCTTTCTGCGCTGGACAGAGGTTCCGCTTCGATATCCTGATGGATATCGGTGGCTTCCGCGACATGCATCGTCATCGCCGCTGCGTTCAGGTGGGTCAGGAATTCACCATCCGGCATGGCTATGACATTCCGGAAGAACTCCAGGCCGCAGGCGTGCAGGGCCGATACGATGTCATCATGCAAAGGGCGGCGAATGCCGTGGCACAGTTGGGAATCAGCCAGCCCGCAGAAGCGCGCGAGAATTCGCAATATGCCATTCCACTGGGTTTCGGTAAGCGAACTCTCTTTAAGATGGACTTTGCCGAGGCAGTCTACATTGCGGAATTACGGAGCGGGCCGGCCGGGCATATCTCCTATCGGCGTGTCGCGTATGCGATGTATGAAGCGGTGGCTCAGAAATATCCGGCTCTGGCGAAATATTTTCGAGTGACCGATGTGAGGGAGCCGGTGGACTTGCTGAAGAGGTGAGCGCTCCGGAGGTGCTGCTCAGCGAGCCAAGGCAAGTTCCTGACGCGGCTTCCCTATCTAATTCTGCTAGGCGTTCAAGCTTTTCAAATCGTCAATCGAAAATCGATCAATCGTAAATTGCCCTACGTGTACATCACCTTGCGCTCGCCCTTCACAATCCGTCCCACGGTGAAGGCTTTCTCGCCCGCCCGTTCCAGTAATGTTTGGGCCTTCTTGAACTTCTTTGCGGAGACCACCAGCAGCATTCCCAGTCCCATGTTGAAGGTCCGCAGCATCTCTTCCTGAGGGACGTTCCCCAATTTCTGCAGATGCTCAAAAATCGGCGGCACCTGCCATGTACCCAGTTCAATCACCGCGGCCACGCCTCGTGGCAAGACGCGCGGAAGGTTTTCCGTGATCCCCCCGCCGGTAATGTGAGCCATGGCGGAGACGCTCTCCCCGTCAACCAGTCGCTTGATGGCGGGCCAATAACTCTTATGGGTGCGCATCAGCTCATTGCCGACTTTTCCCTTGAGGTCGTTGACGTAGGTTTCCGGCGTGTATCTGGCAACTTCAAACAGAAGCTTGCGGGCCAGGGCGTAGCCATTGGTGTGCAGCCCGTTGGAAGCCAGGCCGAGAATGACATCTCCGACCTCCACCGTCTTCCCGGTGATGATCTTTTCCCTCTCGACTACGCCGACGATGAAGCCCGCCAGATCGTATTCACCATCGGGATAAAATCCCGGCATCTCCGCGGTTTCGCCGCCAATCAGAGCGCAGCCATTGTGCTTGCAGGCCTCAGCCAATCCCTCGATGACTTTCTCCGCGACCTCGGGTTCGAGTTTGCCAGTCGCCAGATAGTCCATGAAGAACATTGGCGCGGCGCCTTGGACGGCGATGTCGTTCACGCAATGATTCACCAGGTCAGCACCGATGGTATGGTGAACCTTCATCTCAAAGGCGACCTTCAGCTTCGTGCCCACGCCGTCGACGCTCGAAACAATGATCGGATCGATGTACTTCGCCTTGTCGATCGAGAACAGGCCCCCAAAGCCGCCGATTTCGCTGAGCACGCCTTTGGTGAAGGTTTTGTGCGCCAGGTACTTGATGCGTTTCTTGGTGCGGCTGGCGCGATCGATATCCACGCCAGCGTCGGCGTAGGTGACAGTCGCTGTCTTCGTCGGGTCTTGAGCCAAAGGAATAATCCGTTACTTGTGGGGAGCCGCTGAGCACTTCGAGAACGTGTTAGCGCCGGTCATTGTAGCATGCCGGGCGATGAGCCGCGGATGTGGCGAGGACAGTGTTGGCAGGTGCCGAGGATGAACAAAGCTCTTGCGGCCGGACTATCGGCACATATGCGGCACTTGCGGCCGCAAAGCGGCACTCCGGAGAGGCTAGCGAGTCAAGTAAGAGGACAGGTAGTAAGCCAGAATCATGAACAGCGCAAGTCCCGAGATGCCGTATGCGGTAAGAATCCAGACATTCCGGCCCTCGCGCGGCGTTTCAGAACCTCCGGAATTGGCTGCGGATCCGGACGAATCATTCAGGGCCTGTTGTTCCATGAGACCTCCTGCGGTCGAACACGTCGTGAGGCAAGATGCATCACCTCGCTTCGATGAGGCGCATTTTACTACGTTTCCGGCGGGGCTTCAGAAGAGATTCAGGACTGAAATCGAGGCTGCAGGCCGGAGTCGGGCGCCACTTCCGCTGAAAAATAAAAACGCCCCGGCCATAGCCAGGGCGGGTGCTTCCAAGATCCGGAAGGACTATTTCGGCTGATCGTCCTTCTTCATCTCGTCTTTCTTCATATCGCTCTTCTTTTCCTTCTTCATCTTCTTCTTGGCCGCTTTCTTCTCGGCCTTTTCGTCCTTCTTCATTTCCTTCTTGTCTTTATCCATGGCCGGCGCGTCCTGGGCGAACGACACCGAAGACAACGAGAAAGCAAGGGCAACCGCAAACACCAGCGTTAGCAGCTTCTTCATATTCCTG
>Ga0070697_100000377_pt1 | contig 34909 bp, 22 predicted proteins | sample KBSK1501metaG_FD_65475 | JGI IMG/M metagenome (GOLD analysis project Ga0070697, IMG submission 65475) | Corn, switchgrass and miscanthus rhizosphere microbial communities from Kellogg Biological Station, Michigan, USA - KBS K1-50-1 metaG | ecosystem: Host-associated > Plants > Roots >...
CCAGGCTGACGTGCGCGGGGTGGCGGGAACCTGGAAAGACCTTACCGATAATGTGAATTCCATGGCCAGTAATCTTACCGGCCAGGTGCGTAACATCGCCGACGTCACCACCGCGGTGGCTAACGGTGACCTCTCCAAGAAGATCACGGTCGACGTGAAGGGCGAGATTCTGGAACTCAAGAACACCATCAACACCATGGTGGACCAGTTGAATTCGTTTGCCTCGGAAGTTACGCGGGTGGCCCGCGAAGTGGGTACTGAAGGAAAGCTGGGCGGCCAGGCTGACGTGCGCGGAGTGGCAGGCACCTGGAAAGACCTGACCGACAACGTGAACTCAATGGGTAGCAATTTGACGGATCAGGTGCGAGGTATTGCTCGCGTTGTTACTGCAGTAGCCAACGGCGATCTCGAACGCAAGCTGACGGTAGAAGCCAAAGGAGAGATTGCTGAACTGGCTGACACCATCAACAACATGACAGACACGCTGGCCACCTTTGCCGACCAGGTTACCTCGGTCGCGCGTGAGGTGGGTGTCGAAGGCAAACTCGGCGGCCAGGCAAACGTACCCGGCGCTGCCGGCACCTGGCGTGACCTCACAGACAACGTAAACGGTCTGGCGGCAAACCTGACGACGCAGGTACGCGCCATTGCCGAGGTTTCCACGGCGGTAACAAAGGGTGACCTGACCCGATCGATTACTGTCGAAGCTCAGGGTGAGGTCGCGGCCCTCAAAGACAACATTAACGAGATGATTCTTAATCTCAAAGACACGACCCAGAAAAACATGGAGCAGGATTGGCTGAAGACCAACCTCGCTCGGTTCACCCGAATGCTTCAGGGACAACGTGATATGACCACCGTGGCCCAAATGGTGCTCTCTGAACTGGCGCCCCTGGTCGACGCGCAGCAAGGCGTCTTCTACGTAAACACAAGTTCGAACGGTGAGCCACTAATGAGACTCTTGGGGGGTTACGCTTACAAGAAGCGTAAGAACCTCGCGAATGAATTCCATGCCGGCGAAGGTCTGGTGGGCCAGTGCACGCTCGAGCGCGAAAGAATCCTGGTAACCAATGTCCCTTCGAATTATGTGTATGTCGCCTCGGGCCTGGGTGAAGCCCCGCCAAATAATATCGTTGTCCTTCCCGTACTCTTTGAAGGCGACGTAAAGGCTGTAATTGAACTTTCAACTTTCAATACCTTCAGCGACACACACCTCACCTTCCTCGACCAATTGACTGAAAGCATCGGTATCGTGCTGAACACGATTGCAGCTAACACTCGGACGGAGGATTTGCTGCTGCAGTCACAGTCCCTCGCGGCAGAACTACAGAGCCAGCAGGACGAGCTCAAGAAAACCAACGAGCAACTCGAGCAACAGGCAGAGTCGTTGCGAGAGTCTGAAGAATTGTTGAAGAGCCAGCAGGAAGAGTTGCAGCAAACTAATGAAGAGCTACAGGAGAAAGCTGAGCTGCTGGCCCGCCAGAAGGCTGAGGTGGAAGCCAAGAACCGCGAGGTTGAAGAAGCGCGCTGGGAAATGGAAGAAAAGGCCGAGCAACTGGCGCTTACTTCGAAATACAAATCAGAGTTCCTGGCCAACATGTCTCACGAGCTGCGCACGCCGCTCAATAGTATGCTGATTCTTTCCCGACAGCTGGCAGAAAACAACGAGGACAACCTTACGGGCAAGCAAGTGCAGTTTGCGGAAACGATCCACTCCTCGGGATCGGATCTACTCTCCTTGATCAACGACATTCTCGACTTGTCGAAGATTGAATCAGGGATGATGGGGATCGAGGTGTCTCAGGTTTCAGTAACCGAGATTACGCGACAGCTGGAGAGCAGTTTCCATCAACTGGCTCAGGACAAGAACCTCGAGTTCCTGATCGAGCAGGCCGAAGGACTGGCGCCCACTATTCGCACCGACGATAAGCGACTCCAGCAGATACTCATGAACCTGCTTTCAAATGCCTTCAAGTTTACCGAGAAAGGCAAGGTTGTCCTGCGCATTGCGCCGGCTGCCAGGGATGAAAACTATCACCTCGACTCATTGAACCGGGCCGAGGAGGTCATCGCCTTCTCGGTAACCGACACGGGCATTGGGATTCCGACGGAGAAACAGCGGATCATCTTCGAACCCTTCCAGCAGGCAGACGGAACCACGAGTCGCAAATATGGCGGTACCGGGTTGGGACTCTCCATTAGCCGGGAGATTGCTCTCTTGCTCGGCGGCGAGATTCGCGTAGTCTCCACCCCGGGCGAAGGCAGCAACTTTACTTTCTACCTGCCTCGCAATTACGTGCCCGCGGGTGCGAGGACAGCATTGGACAAACAACCCCGGCTGAGCGATCTCAAAGAAGTCGAAGCTGCCTGGACACCGGTGGAATCCTTTGACAGCGAAGCCCTTCTGTCCAGCGAGTCTTCCGCGATTCTGGATGATCGCAACGAAATAGAAAGCGGCGATCGGACCGTGTTGATTGTCGAAGATGATATTAGCTTCGCCGGCATCCTGCTTGATCTGGCCCGCGAAAAGGGTTTCAAAGGTTTAGTGGCCACCAGCGGCGCGATGGCGCTGGTACTGGCGCGGAAGTACAAGCCTTCGGCCATCACACTGGATATTCGCCTTCCGGATCGCGACGGATGGACCGTCCTGGATCGCCTGAAGCACGACGCCGAGACGAGTCACATTCCAGTCCATATCATCACCGTGGAAGAGTCGCGCCAGCGAGCCCTCCAACAGGGCGCCTTTAATCACGTGCAGAAGCCAGTCACCCATCAAGACCTGGGTAAAGCTTTCGACGACATTCGAGAATTTGCAGACCGGCGAATTCGAAAACTGCTGGTGGTCGAAGACGACGACGTGCAGCGCATGAGTGTGGTGGAATTAATCGGTAACGGCGACGTTCATACGACGGCGGTGGCTACCGGTGAAGAAGCGCTTATGGCCTTGAAGGATGAGCGATTTGACTGCATGGTGCTGGATCTTAAACTGCCGGACATGAGTGGCTTCGACCTGATTGAGAAGTTGCAAACTGATCTCGGTCGTTATGATCTTCCGATCATCATCTACACTGGTAAGGAATTGACCCGAAAGGAAGAGTTACACCTGAAGAAGGTGGCGGATGCGATCATCGTCAAGGAAGCAAGCTCCCCCGAAAGGCTCCTGGCTGAGACGGCTTTATTCCTGCATAGAGTTGAGGCCAATCTGCCGGAACCCAAGCGACGCATGCTGGCAAAGTATCACCGCAGCGATCCAGTACTAGCCGGTCGCAAGGTATTGGTGGTTGATGACGATGTGCGAAACATCTTCGCGTTGACCAGTGCGCTCGAGGCTTACAACATGGATGTGGTCCATGCAGAGAACGGACAAGAAGGTATTGATATTCTGAAGGCTAATCCTGACATCGAGGCAGTCCTGATGGACATCATGATGCCCGAGATGGATGGGTACGAAGCGATTACAGCGATTCGCGAGTTGGAAGAGTTCAAACAACTACCGATCATCGCGTTGACCGCTAAAGCCATGAAAGCCGATCGCGATCATTGCCTGGCAGTGGGCGCCTCTGACTATATTTCGAAACCGCTGGATATCGATCAATTGCTGTCACTAATGCGGGTGTGGCTATATCGCGAGGATGAAACTGAATGAACTTTGCAATGCGGCGACTCGACCACCCCGGGCTGCGGTTTCACGGGATTGCGGGAGGATCCTGAGGGCCTATGAGTAAACATCACACAGCGACGGGCTTGGCCCAGAGGCTAAAGGCTGTGCCCACCGATTCCTTCAGCGAGGTGCTGATGCTGGAAGACATCGAGATCGAGTTGCTGCTCGAAGGGCTTTATCGTGCCTATGGGTTTGATTTCCGGGACTATTCGCGCGCTTCGCTAAAGCGGCGGATTCTAGAGTTGATGCGCACTGAGAAACTTGGGAGCGTGTCGTCATTCCAGGACAAGGTCCTGCATGACTCGGCCTGCCTGGAACGGCTGCTGCTGGGACTTTCGGTGCATGCCACTTCTATGTTTCGCGATCCCAGTTTTTACTCGACTTTCCGAAAGCAGGTGGTACCGCTGCTTCGTACGTATCCGACAGTGCAGATTTGGGTGGCGGGTTGTTCAACCGGCGAAGAGGTCTATTCATTGGCAATCCTGCTCGAGGAGGAACGGCTGTATAACAGGTGCCGCATCTACGCCACCGATATCAGCCAGGCGGTCCTGCGCAAGGCTCGAGATGGGATATTTCCGCTCTCCGCGATGCGAGAATACACTAACAATTACCATCAGGCCGGCGGAGTTCATGAGTTTTCAGACTATTATACGGCGCAATATGATAGCGTGATCTTCAGCTCAGCCCTGAAGAGCAACGTGGTATTTTCCGAGCACAACCTTGCCACAGACGGTTCCTTCAATGAGTTTCAGGTAATCCTCTGTCGCAACGTTATGATCTATTTCAACAAGGATCTGCAGGCTCGTGTTCACAATCTGCTTTACGACAGTTTGAGCATGTTTGGGGTCTTTGGTATCGGTAACAAGGAGTCGTTGAAGTTTACGCCGCGGGCCGAGTTCTATCAGCACTTGAACGATCGTGACAAACTGTATCGAAAGGTGATGTAGGTGGCCTTTGAGATCGTGGTAGTAGGCACTTCCATTGGCGGACTGAAAGCTTTGCAAACATTGCTTTCTGGATTGCCCGATGGTTTTCCGGTGCCGGTCGTCATCGTGCAACACCGGGGTAAAGACCCAGAGATCAGCCTGTGCGATTTCCTCGGTCGCAGCAGCCGTTTGCCGATTTCGGAACCGGAAGACAAAGAGACCATCTTTCCCGGACGCGCGTACCTGGCGACGGGTGACTATCACTTGCTCGTCGAAAGCGGCAGCTTCGCTTTATCAACGGATCCGCCGGTCGGCTTTGCCCGGCCTTCGATCGATGTACTCTTCGAGTCGGCTGCTGATGCATACAGGGAGCGGACGATCGGTGTGGTTTTGACAGGCGCGAATCGCGATGGCGCACATGGTCTGGCGGCAATAAAGCAGCGGGGCGGGTTGGCGGTGGTAGAAGACCCGGCCGGCGCCGCGTGCCGGGAGATGCCTGAGGCTGCCATCGCCGGCACCGAAGTGGATAAGATACTGCCTCTGCAGGAAATTGGGCCGTTCCTCGGAGAGTTGTGGAATCCCCGAGATCCCGCTTCTGGATCAGTCTCGACGGTAATGCGCTATGGAAGCTGAAGAACGAATTCAAATTCTGATGGTAGACGACAGCCCAACCAATCTGTTGGCGCTCGAATCGATCCTGCAGGCTCCGGACAGAAACCTCGTGAGTGCTTCCTCCGGCGATGAGGCCCTCAGATACCTTCTGGACAAAGAAGTGGCAGTGATTCTGATGGACGTTTACATGCCGGGACTGGATGGCCTGGAAACGGCAGAGTTGATCAGGGGCCGCGACCGGTCGCGCAACATCCCCATTATCTTTCTCACCGCCGATAGCACGGGTGGCCGTCATTTGAGCCGCGGGTATTCCCTGGGCGCCGTAGACTACATTGTTAAGCCCATCGAACCGGAAATCCTGCGATCGAAAGTAGCCGTCTTTGTAGAGTTATTTAAGAAGACTCAGGAGATCAAGCGCCAGTCTCAGTTGCTCCGGGAAAAGAACCTGGAACTCGAGAACGCCAACCTGGCGCGGCTGAGCATGCTCATCAATCTGGGCCAGGAGTTGACCGCTGAGCACGATCCGTGGCGAGTACTGGACAACTTTTGTCGCTCTGCACGGCGGATTGTCGACGCGCAGGAGTCGGGTGTGGGCGTCATGAATGGCGATGGGAAAACCCTGCGCTATTTCTTCCGCTGCTCCGAGAATGAATATGGCGAGTCAGGCAAAGCGGTTCCGCAAGTAGCGCGGCGGGCCTTGCAATATCTTGTCACCCAACGTCGCCCGCTACGGCTGAACGATTCTGACGAACTCCTGCGCGATCATGGCAAGACCTCTGAGTTGGTCCATTCGTTCCTCGGCGCCCCGATCCTGTCCGGCTCGAAAGTATCCGGTTGGGTCTATCTCATAAATAAGGTTAACGCCGATGAGTTCACCGAAGCCGACGAGCGTTTGGCCGCGACGCTGGCGACTCAGGTGGCTGTCGCTTACGAAAACGCAATGCTTTATAGCGACGCCCAGCGCCATGCCACCGAGTTGCAGCTGGAAATTGCCGAGCGCAAACAAGCGGAAGAAGAACGCGCTCAACTATTGGTTCGCGAGCAGGCCGCTCGAGCGGAAGCAGAGCAAGCTAATCGCACCAAGGACGAATTCCTGGCGACGCTCTCTCATGAGTTACGCACTCCGCTTTCAGCCATCCTGGGCTGGAGTCACCTGGTTCGTTCCGGAAAACTCGACGAACTGCAGATGTCCCGCGCGTTTGAAACCATCGAACGCAATGCGCGCTCGCAGTCGCAATTGATCGACGATCTGCTGGATGTTTCACGGATCATTACCGGAAAACTTCAGTTAGAACCTCGTCCGGTTGATCTTTGTGCCGTCATCGAAGCTGCGACCGACGCGGTGCGGCCGGCGTTGGAAGCAAAAAACATCAACCTTGAATCTCAGATGGATTTGGAGGATTGCTTCGTCCCCGGCGATCCCAACCGGCTACAACAGATCTTCTGGAATCTCTTTAACAATGCCGTAAAGTTCACGCCCGAGGGAGGTAAGGTTCGGATAGAGCTGGTGCGGGACGAGTCAGAGGTCCGGATTTCGGTAAGTGATAGCGGCGTTGGCATCACTCCCGAATTCCTGCCTTACATCTTTGATCGTTTCCGGCAGGCAGACGGCTCGACTACCAGAATCCATGGCGGACTGGGCCTGGGACTATCGATTGTGAAACATCTGGTTCAACTCCATCGGGGGAGCGTGGAGGTTGAGAGTCAGGGGAAGAATCAGGGCGCCACTTTTACGGTCACGCTGCCACTCACATCCGCGGCTTTGACTGACATTCCTGAAAACGGTGCCAGTGCTGAACTTGAAAGTGATACATTGCCGGACGGCTATTCCACTGTGCTGGAGGGGCTGCGAATCCTTGTCGTTGATGACGAGCTTGACTCGCGCGATCTGGTCAGCGCCATTCTGACGCGCTGCGGAAGCGAAGTGAACTGCTGCGAATCCGCCTCTGAAGCACTGAAAGCAATTCGTGATTGGAAACCGGACTTGCTGGTGAGTGACATTGGGATGCCAAATGAGGACGGTTATAGCCTGATCAGGAAAATGAGGAAGATGAAATCAAAACGGGCCCGGCAAACCCCCGCAGTCGCGCTCACCGCTTACGTAACGAGTGAAGATCGCGAGCACGCACTGGCCGCTGGATTCCAGCTACATATTGCCAAACCAATCGAGCCGGCGGCCCTGGTGTTGTCGATTGCCGCAGCCACTGGACGCAAAGTCAGACCTGACCTGCCGTAAGAGGGTATGGCGCACGGGACCCTTCGGCTAACTGCGCGTGAAATACCGCTAAGCAAGTTCCTGCTAAAAACACATTCTAAGCTTTGCCTCAAACGTCTGGCTCCAGCGGAGCCTAATGTTTATAGAAACCAGTTGTGCGCACGACCCGGGCTCCAGCGGAGCGCAATGTTTCAGCGAAAGGGACTCAAGCCGGGCTTCCGTTTCGTTCACCTGGAACGATGAGGAATTGTTGGGCTCGGGTGCTATAAACATTGCGTCCCTACGGGACAGGGAAACGGGAGATGATCAGCACAATGTGGGCCAGCAGTTGACGCGCCCACATGAATCCCTGTTACTTTAACTGAAATCGAACTGCCCAGATCCTATCGCGGCTTACGCCCGTATGGATCAGATCGAAATGACAACACGAATCAATTTTTTGTTTCGGCAATTATTAAAGTCATCGGGACGGGGCCTAATCCTCTTGTTAGCAACCTGCCTCCTGTTTGTTGTAAGCAGCGGCCAACAACAATTGAGAGGAAACGTCCGCGGTAAAGCCATTGACGCTTTAGGCGCCCTTGTCAGCGGAGCAAGTATCACTATCATCAACGCCGCCGGCGCCCAGCAGACCACGCAGACAAATCGAGACGGCGCCTTCACCATCAATAACCTGGCAGCTGGGAAATATACATTGCGAGCTTCGGCCCCGGGTTTTGCTGCTTATGAGAATTCCGAAGTGGAAGTGGCACCCGGGCGAACCACATCACTGGACGTTATGCTGACGGTGACGGTAAACGAACGAGTCACCGTCGAAAACGAGCAACCTGTAAACACTGACCCCGAGGCAAACGCCAGCGCCACAGTGTTGCACGAATCCGATATTCAGGCCCTGCCGGACAATGCAGCGGACTTAGCTGCGGCCCTGCAAGCCCTGGCCGGACCTGCTGCCGGACCAAGTGGCGGTGAGGTCTTTATTGATGGTTTTTCCGGCGGGCGCCTGCCGCCGCGCGATACCATCAGAGAAATTCGCATCAACCAGAACCCGTTTTCTTCGGAATACGATCGGCTGGGATTCGGGCGCATCGAAATCTTCACCAAGCCCGGCACGGAGAAATACAGCGGCGAGGCAGAGTTTGAGCTTGAAGATGAATCTCTAAACTCCCGCAATCCTTTTGCGCCAAACAAAGCCCCATTTCAAATTCGTACCATCAGCGGCAATTTTGGCGGACCGTTGATCAAGAACCGCGTCTCCGTTTTTGTTGATGTTGACCATGAGCACGCAGACAATAACGTCTTGATCAATGCTCTTGTCCTCGACCCGGTTCTAAACATCACGCCGTTTCAGCTGGCAGTGCTGGTCCCTGCTACGGACCTCGAGTTTAGTCCCCGGGTTGATTTGAAGCTAAATCAGAATCACACGCTGGTCGGGCGTTACAGCCTTGAGCGCTCACAAACCAGGAATGGCGGTTTTGGTGGTTTTGATTTGCTTTCGCGGGCCTACAACTCGCGCAGCAGCGATCACACGTTCCGACTAACTGAAACGGCGGTACTGAACGCCTCAACCGTAAACGAAGCCCGTGCTCAATACATTCGTCGCCGCTCGTCCCAGGAAAGCACAAACAACTCGCCGACGATTCGCGTGCTTGATGCTTTTACCGGCGGCGGTGCAAATACTGGCTTCGCGTTTTCTGACGAAGATCGCTTCGAGTTGCAAAACACGACGTCGTTTTTGCACGGAACCCATTCGATCAAAGTAGGGGCTCGCTTTCGACACGTGCGACTCGCAGATTCTTCGCCGAGCAACTTCGCCGGAACTTTTACCTTTACCGGTCTCGAACAATACCGCAACACAATCCTCAATTTGCCCGGCGCTTTTCCCACACAGTTTTCGATCGCCGGCGGAAATCCTCAGGCAAGCATCAAGCAAACGGATCTGGGAGTGTTTGCCCAGGACGATTGGCGCGTGAATCCGGCACTGACCGTATCACTCGGTCTTCGCTACGAAAGACAAACAAACATTTCCAGCAATCTCAACTTCGCCCCGCGTTTTGGTTTCGCCTACGCACCGGGGGCCGGAGGAAAGAATCGTCCGAAGACAGTTTTTCGCGGCGGGCTTGGAGTTTTCTACGATCGTTTTGGCGAAAGTCTGAGCTTGCAAGCGCTGCGCTTTAATGGCGTTAATCAGCAACAATTCGTGGTCACTGATCCCGCGATCCTGGATCCGATAGTCTTCAGGCAAAGCGGCGTTTCAAACGTGCCTACAGTCCAAGCGCTAACGGCTTTCGCCCAGCGACAGACCACGCGGGTTGTTTCGCCGGATTTGCAAGCCCCTTACACAATTCAAGCAGCAGTGGGTATTGAACGACAGTTACCGCACAAAACGACTTTGAGTGTGACGTATGTTAGCGTGCAAACTCGACGCTTGCTGCGATCGCGCAATATCAATGCGCCGGTCAATGGAGTGCGGCCGGTTCCTGGCGCAGGCAATATTTTCCAATATGAATCCACCGGGCGTTTCAGCCAAAATCAGCTGATCGTTAACCTACGTTCAAATTTCCATGAACGCGTTTCGATTTTTTCCAATTACGCTTTCGGTGGCGCTAAAAGCGACACCGACTCTGCGGGCACGTTCCCGGCAAACTCCTACGATCTGAGCGGCGAATATGGGAGGGCCGCGCTCGACATCAGGCATCGTTTTGTCGTCGGAGGAAATATTACCGCGCCATTCGGATTGAGTTTTGGTCCGTTTATTACCTTTCGCTCAGGCGTGCCCTTTAACATCACGACTGGCGTGGACACCAACGGCGACACGCTTTTTACCGAACGCCCAGCTTTTGTGAATAACGTTTCCGAGCCCGGAATCATCTCCACCAAACTGGGCACATTTGACCCCACACCTGACGCTGGAGACTCTATAATCCCGCGAAACTACGGAAGAGGGCCCGAGTTTTTCGTCGTGAATTTGCGGGCTACAAAGGAGTTTGGTTTCGGCGGAGGTGAAAAGAAATCTGCGCCGGCTCAGGGCGCCGGCGGTGTTGGCGGTCAACGCGGCGGCATAAATAGTCCTTTTGGCGGCGGTGGTGCGCAACGCGGCGGTGACGATGACGAAAGTAAGTATAAGCTGCGCCTCAGTGCCCAAATACGAAATCTTTTCAACCACACCAATCGCAGCGTGCCGGTGGGAAATCTTCGTTCACCATTAGTTGGCGAATCGCTTTCGCTGGCCGGAGGTTTCGGGTTTGGCGGCGGTGGCGGGAGTCAGGCCGGAAACCGCCGGATTGAGTTGCAGTTACAATTCAGTTTTTGAAACGAGCTTCGCTCATGCCGAAATACGTTGCTTTTCTGCGCGCCATCAATGTTGGCGGCCACACTGTAAAGATGGACCATCTCCGCAGCCTGTTTCAGGCTATGGGTTTCAGCAACGTCGAAACCTTCATCGCCAGCGGCAATGTCATATTTGATTCAAAGTCAAAAAGCACAAAAGCGCTCGAGAGCAAGATCGAACGAGCGCTGGAGGACAATCTCGGTTACAAGGTAGCGACGTTTATTAGATCGATACCTGAATTGGCGGCAGTTGCCCGATATGCACCATTTCCTGACTGCGGTGAGGACGGCAACGTTCTCTATATCGCTTTCATTGGCGGCGTACCCGGTGACGAATCGAAACAACGGCTTCTATCTGTCAGTACTGAAATCGATGACTTCCATATTTATGGACGTGAAGTTTATTGGTTGAATCGCAAAAAGTTGGGCCCCTCAGAATTTCCGGGAGGGGCAAAGTTTGAAAAGACTCTGGGAATTCTTGCGACCGTGCGAAACTCAAACACAGTTGTAAAGATTGCGCTGAAGTACTCGTGACCTGCCCTGGATCAGCAATGTCCGACATGCTTTCAGCTTGTCGTCGAGATTGCCGTCACTCATGCAATGATATTACCCGTAACGTTCCAAATTGAGAGTTCCCAATCTTGACGACAAGCTGAAGCATGTCGGACATTTGGTTTGCGTCTGCTCCGCTTTTTTTCTCACAACTGATAATCTAGCTCCACAACCATTCCAATAATTGAGAGGGCAGTTTGTCGATGCAAGACTTTGAAAAGCTGGGCGCGTTCTATCTGGGCCGACCATTCGACCTGAAGACGAAACAACCAAAAGAGGGCCTGCTACTATACGATTCAAAGGATTTGCTGACTCACGCCGTTTGCGTAGGTATGACCGGCAGCGGGAAGACCGGACTGTGTATCGCACTGCTTGAAGAGGCGGCAATCGATGGTATTCCCTCTATCATCATCGATCCAAAAGGCGACCTTACAAATCTCTTTCTGACATTTCCAGATCTGAAGGCTGAAGATTTTGCGCCATGGATAAATGAGGAAGACGCGCAGAAGAAAAACCTCTCCAATCTGGAATATGCCACACAGCAAGCAGAGTTTTGGAAGCAGGGATTGGCTAATTGGGGGCAGGACGGAGCCAGGATCCAGCGACTTCGAGACTCTGCAGATTTCCGGATTTACACACCGGGCAGCAACGCCGGAATTCCTGTTTCAATTCTGAAATCTTTTGCAGCGCCTCCGGCAGCTATCAGGGATGACAGCGAGCTGATGACAGAACGCATCAACACCACCGCCACCAGTTTGCTGGGGCTGCTCGGAATTGATGCCGATCCGATCAAGAGCCGCGAGCATATCCTGGTTTCGAACATTCTCAGTAAGGAATGGGGAGCGGGAAAAGATCTGGACATCGCTGGTTTGATTCAACAGATTCAGTCGCCGCCAATGACTAAGGTGGGCGTCATGGATCTTGAGTCGTTTTACCCCTCAAAAGATCGGTTCGAACTGGCGATGGCTCTCAACAATCTGCTGGCTGCGCCCGGCTTTAGCGGTTGGATGGAAGGCGACCCACTCGATATCCAACAGATCCTGCACACGCCTGAGGGGAAGCCGAGGGTTTCTATTTTCTCGATCGCCCACCTGGGCGATGCCGAGCGAATGTTTTTTGTTTCTCTCCTTCTCAATCAGACCTTGGGTTGGATGAGAACCCAGTCAGGCACCACCAGCCTGCGCGCAATATTGTATATGGACGAAATCTTTGGGTACTTCCCGCCGGTCGCTAATCCCCCTTCCAAGTTGCCGCTTCTAACCTTGCTCAAACAAGGTCGCGCCTTTGGACTGGGCGTGGTGCTGGTGACCCAAAACCCGGTCGACCTCGATTACAAAGGACTATCCAACACGGGGACCTGGTTCATTGGCCGCTTGCAGACAGAGCGCGACAAGGCTCGTGTCCTTGAAGGTCTGGAAGGAATCGCCGGAGGAACGGGGCAAAAATTCGATCGACAGGAGATGGAACAAACACTTGCCGGACTCGACAGCAGGATATTTCTGCTGAACAACGTGCACGATGACAGCCCGGAAGTTTTTGAAAGTCGCTGGGACATGTCCTACCTGCGCGGTCCGCTTACACGTACGCAAATCAAATCGCTGATGGATCCAGTCAAGTTGCAGACACCGGGAGCCTCAACTGCTCGAGCTGTATCTGCAGCAGCAGGCGTGAGTACCGTACCGGCGACGGCCACGGCATCCACTTTGGTGCCAGGGGCCGGCGGATCAGACCAGGGTGCGGCCCTAACCCGTCAACCTGTCTTGCCGCCCGAAGTTTCGCAGTCTTTTATTCCGGTTCGCGGCGCAGAACCACGCGGCGGTTCTACCCTCGTCTATCATCCGGTGGTTATAGGAGCGGCCGAAGTACGTTTCAGTAACAATAAGGTCGATGCAACCCGGGAACTGACCGTGCTCGCTTCAGTCTCGGATAACATAGTCGCAGTTGATTGGAATCAAGCCACCAGCATTGATCTGCCGGTCGGCGACCTGGAGCAAACGCCGCAGGAGGCTGCGCAGTTTGCGGAGTTGCCAGGCCCGGCCGCAAAAGCCAAGAGTTATGCTGCCTGGTCCAAAGACTTTGCAGGCTGGCTTTACCGCAGTCAGAAACTCGAGTTACTAAGCAGTCCCACCCTGAAACTCGCTTCGAATGCTGACGAGTCAGAACGAGACTTTCGCATCAGACTACAACAGGCCGCGCGCGAGCGACGTGACGAGGCAGCTGAGAAACTGCGACAGAAGTATGCTCCGAAGATCGCTGCGCTCGAAGAGAAGAGACGTCGCGCTGAGCAGACTGTGGAACGCGAGGCCGAGCAGTCAACAAGTCAAAAGATGCAAACGGCGATCTCGTTCGGGGCCACCCTGCTTTCCTCATTTATGGGACGCAAGGCTATTAATCTGACGACACTGGGTAGAGCCACGACAGCGGCGCGAGGTGTCGGGCGTTCTATGAAGGAAGCACAGGATGTGGGCCGCGCCGAGGAAACGGTGGCGGCAGTTAACCAGCAACTCGCCGATCTTGACGCGCAGTTTAAGTCAGAAACAGCCGAGATCGAGAGAGCGGCCGAGTCTCTAAGTGAAGCGCTGGAAACAATCTCGATCAAGCCGACGAAATCGAATATCACGGTTAAGATTCTAAGTCTTGCGTGGGCGCCTTTTTGGCACAACTCGCAGGGAGAAAAAACCCCCGCCTGGGAGTAACGCAACACGCAAGCTGGCTGCTGGTACTCTAAAACCTTTTCTTAAGGCAGGTCTGATATGAAAATCGCCGTCAAATATGGATTACTAATTACCGCAGTGGTCGTTGCCTGGATTGTTGTGGTCCGTTTTCTAATGGGTGTAGGGGCCGACTCAAAAGCTAATGTGTTAGCTCCCATTCTCTTCAACATCACTGCAATCCTGGCCATCCTGCTCGGGATGAAAGCCAGGAAGGAAGAGTTGGGTGGTGAGTTGAGGTTTAAAGAGGGTCTCAAAACGGGCATGGGGATCTCACTTGTTTACGCCATCTCGGCATGTCTCTTCTTCATGATTGAGTTTCTGGTGGCAGGTCCCAAACTACTCCTGAGCGAAGCCGGTCCGCAGGTAGGACCAATATGGCAAGTAGCGGCCCTCGCATATGCCGGTCTGTTTTTTGGCTCGCTATTTTTCGGTCTCATCTATTCGACCGTCATTGCCTTTTTCCTTGTCCGGCGAATGCCGCGCGAATCCAGTGAAATCATCTAGGATCAGCTGTGCGATTCCAATCAGGGAACCAGCACAACTTTCCCGATATTCTTCCGCGACTCAAGATAGCTATGCGCCTGGCCCGCCTCCGCAAAAGGAAATACTTTGTCGACGTGGGGACGAATCCAGCCCTCGCTGACTCCAACCATAAGCGCCTGAACCCATTCCGCTACCTTCTCCGGTTCGTGCCACATGTGGCCCAGGTTCAAACCAAATACACCGCGGTTCCTATTCAATAATCCCAGCGGATGAAACCTCGGCATTTGCAGCGCTGCTTTGACCAGCTTCAGCTTTCCTTTCAGGCCATTCGCAGATGCGGTGGAAACTCCGAACATTCCCAGCCGGCCCGTGGTTCTGAGCGCCGCATAGCTTTTTTTCCAGTGGCTTCCGCCAATTGGATCAATTACCAGCTCAACACCACGGCCGTTAGTAAGTCGTTTCAGGATTGGCAGCCAGTCCTGATTGCGGTAGTCGATCGGATAGTCGAGCCCACGGTTCCGCAGGAATTGATGCTTGCCCGGACTCGCTGTTCCGTAAGTTCTCGCTCCAATGTCCCTGGCAATATCCAGAGCGGCCAGTCCCACTCCGCCACCGGCGTTGTGAATTAATACTGACTCCTCCTTTCGTAACCCTCCCATCACCACCAGCAGTGCATAAGCGGTCAAATAGTTGACCGGAATCGCCGCAGCCTGTTCGAAACTCAAAGCTTCGGGCTTTTCAAATACCTGGTTGGCTCGGACCGCGACTTTTTCCGCTTGCCCCCGGAATCGTGTCATTGCCACCACTGGTTTGCCCAGCAGATCTCGGTTGACCCCTTCGCCAAGGTTCTGAATCTCTCCCGCAACTTCATAGCCCATGACGCAGGGCTTTTTTGGTCCATCAGGATACAGACCCTGGCGCGCCAGAATGTCCGCGAAATTCAGACCGGCAGCGCGTACATTGATGACGACTTCGCCCGGCCCGGCTTTTGGGTCCGGCGCGGTCTGAACCTCCAAAACCTCCACGCCGCCGTTTCTGGTTGTAACGACTTGTTTCATTGATTCCTCCTGCGACTGATCAAGGTCCGGAAGGAGTACAGATTACTTCCAAATAATCTCTTTGTCTCTACTCGCTTGCTGGTTAAATGCTAGTTGTCTTAGTTTAGAGGGTAAATACAATCCACGAAATCAGACTACGTAACACTGATCATATCTTCGTGTAATTTCGTGTGAGTTCGTGGATCGTTTTACCAATTGAAGAGCGAAAATACTGGACGGGTTATACTCCCGTGGTTACGTAATCGCGCAATCTAAACAATGCTTACACTTCTCAGCATCTCAAACATCGCCTTAATAGATGAACTGCGCGTGGAGTTTGATCACGGCCTCAACCTGCTCACCGGCGAAACCGGCTCGGGAAAGTCAATCATTGTCGACGCGCTTGGTGTGTTAATTGGCGGACGGTTCACATCTGATCTACTCAAGTCAGGTTCAGAGCGAGCATTCATCGAGGGCCTTTTTTCCGTCGCCCGAACTCGAGAACTGCAGACGCTGCTTGCCGCTGCAGGCATCGAGATCGCCAATTCGCAAAGCGTGGAAGGCACGACAGATGAAGTAGACGGGCCGCAGGACTTAATTATCCGGCGTGAACTTTCAGCCAGTGGCCGGAATAAGATATTTATCAACAATCAGCTGGCTACGCAGTCGCTGCTGCGCGACCTGCGCCCTTTCCTGGTAGACATTCACGGCCAGGGCGATCAGCAGACGCTATTCAACGCTGACACTCACCTTGAACTGCTCGATGCTTTCGCCAGTCTGGCTACCTTGCGCCGCGAAGTCGCCGAGTCTTACCAGCGTTGGAGTGGTCACAAGCGCGAGCTGGAAGAACTGCAACGCGGCGAGGCGGAAAAGTTTCAGCTGGTAGATATTTTGAAATTTCAGATTGGCGAACTCGAGCGGGCGCAGCTCGCGATTGGTGAAGACGCCACTCTGGAAGAAGAGCGACGGCGGTTACAGAATATCGAGAAGCTCACTCTACTGTGCGCACAAAGCTACGACCTGATTTATGAAGACAAGGATGCTGCGCTCAGCCGCGTGCGTCTGGCGACAAAGCAAATCGAAGAATTAGGAGAATACGAATCGGGCTTCCGAGACTATTTGGAAGGACTCGAGTCTGCGCGCGCCGTGCTGGAGGACGTCGCTTTCTCGCTGCGTGACTTTTCAGAAAAATTGGAGTTTTCGCCCGCGCGCCTGGAGCAGATAGATAATCGGCTGGCCGAAATATCCAGCATTAAGCGGAAGTATGGTGGCTCGATTGAAAGTGCGCTCGAGCACCTCGCGCGATCCGAAGACCGTTTACGCCAGGTCGAACATGCCGGAGAACGAGAGGGTCAAGTCCAGGCAGAGCTCGCCGCCTCGTTAGCAGATTATCTGGAACAGGCGCGCCGGCTGCATCGGGAGCGGGTGCGTGCGGCAAAGAAATTTGAGCAGGCAGTTGAGCAGGCTCTGGTGGAAGTCGCAATGGAGAGCGCTAAGTTCCAGGTTCAGATTACCGCGCCGGAGACCGCTGATTTGAAAGACGGCGGTGGCGCGTCAGTCTCCCAGGCATTCAGTGTACGTGGGATCGATCGGGTCGAATTCTATTTTTCGGCAAACGTGGGCGAAGCGGTCAAACCGCTGGTTAAGGTAGCCTCGGGCGGCGAGGCCTCGCGGTTGATGCTGGTACTGAAGACAGTAGCGAATGCTTCAGAGTTTCCCCGCACGATCGTCTTTGACGAGATAGACTCGGGCATCGGTGGTCGCGTCAGCGAGGCTGTCGGCGCAAAGCTCAAGAAGTTATCGCAAACCAATCAGGTCTTGTGCGTGACGCACCAGCCGCAAATCGCCCGGTTTGCCGATAATCACCTGCTCGTCAAAAAGGAGACGGTGGGCGATCGAACCGAAGTAAACGTGGAAACTCTCGATCGCCGCGCGCGGGTTGAGGAGATAGCGCGAATGCTAACCGGCGCTGAGATTACTGACACCGCGCGCCGCCATGCGCGGGAGATGCTGAAGAGTTAGTTCTGGAGACGTAAAAAACCCAATACGATCCACGAAATCAGACGAACTAGCACGAAAAGAACCGTTCGTTCGTGCTGGTTCGTCTGATTTCGTGGATCGTCTTATTATCCCGAAGAATAGACGACGCTTTTTTCCCAGTTAATTAGGGCAAAGTAAAGGCGCAACAATGTGCCGCGCCTTTTCTTAGCAGATTGTCGACAGAACTAAGGCGCGCTCTTCGCGGCCGTATCCGCTTCGGTCTTGTTCGGCTGCGGCGTGATGCGAAGATATGGCTTGGGCGCCTTCCACCCGGCCGGAAACTTCGCCTTGGCATCTTCATCCGACATTGAAGGAACGATGATCACGTCCTCGCCGTCTTTCCAGTTTACCGGAGTAGCCACGCTGTACTTCGCCGTGAGCTGGAGCGAATCGATCACTCTCAGGATCTCGTCAAAGTTGCGGCCAGTGCTTGCCGGGTAAGTGATCATCAGTTTGATCTTTTTGTCGGGTCCGATGATGAACACTGAGCGCACCGTGAAAATGTCACTAATCTCCGGATGAATCATGTCGTAGAGTTCAGCAACCTTATGATCCGGATCCGCGATAACCGGAAAATTCAACGCGGTTCCCTGGGTCTCCCGGATATCTTCGGCCCATTTCTGATGGGAATCCGTCTGGTCAACGCTCAGGCCGATGACCTTCACACCGCGTTTGTCAAATTCAGGTTTGAGTCGGGCGCACTCCCCCAGCTCAGTGGTACAAACCGGCGTAAAATCCTTGGGGTGGGAAAAAAGTACTGCCCAGCTATCGCCGATCCACTCGTGAAATTTGATCGGGCCCTCAGTTGTGTCGGCTGTGAAATCTGGTGCGACGTCGCCTAAACGTAAAGCCATTTCTATCTCCTTCCATTTTGGTTGGTCAATTTCCCCTGGTTAGTACAAGGGAGGTGTTTCGGTATTTAGGAGTTGGATGATGTCTGCAAGGCTTTTACATCCAAAGTCCAGTCAAGTCAAATCGCCGTGTTGAGGCATTAGATTGTCCCTCACTCGCCTTCCTAGCTTCAGCTTCTTTTTCACGCTTCACTGTTTGTACGACCTCCGAATCGAGGAGTTCTGCAATACGCCAAGCGGGCACAGCGACCATCATTCCTGAACGACGCGGGAACGAAGCGACAGATTCAGACTCAGCCCAGTCAATTGCATATTCGTTAAGGCCGACGCGATCTAGGTTCGCCCAATCAATGCCGAGAAAACGAGGCAGCGCGACTTTGCCGCCGCGGTCTGAACCGATAGCTACCAATCCAGCAGCAAGCGTGGTCTGGACGCGGTAGATAAAGATGGGAGAGCCGCTAAATCCAGATACGGATCGACATTCGATAAGAAAACTCGCCTGCGTGAAGCCCCACGGATGTTCGATGGGGACGGGCGTCGCCATCGCCAGATGCCCGAATCTGGCAGCGGGTTTGTTCTCGTCCGTTCCGTCATAGCCCAGAAATCGGCCGAGCATCACGACTTCCTCGCCTGGCCCGAACGGCCAACCCAAAGGCTGGTAGTCCCAGTCGTACTCAGGCTGCTCAAACAAGCGTGTAAGCGGAAGGCGCCCAGTCTGTGGGTCACTCACGTCGTGGGAGGCGTGAATGAAGTTCTCGGGCGTTACGAACCAATTCCGCGGCACATAATCCAAATAAAAGTCGCGCGCGTCTTTCGGTGCGAACCCGATTGGCGTAACAACAACGTCGTCCTGGTCGCGATGGCGATACCAATCGCTTTCCTTCCGAACGACGACGCGTTTGTTCACGAGGCCAGCAGTGCGTATGACTGGGCATAACTCCGCGACGTGGGCGTTCGTAACAGCAAACAGGAACACGGCTTCCGGGATGGCGCACGGCTCCCCAACCAAACACCCGCTTCCACCAGGCGCTCCACTCTCAGCGTCGTCCTTGCTCTTGTAGAGGTAGATAACGGACTTCAGTAGTCGGTCTTCAATGCGAGGCATTGATCGACTCCACGGATGATGAAATAGCCATTCCTCATCGTACCCCTTTACAGGGTAAGCAACAATCTAATGCCCCAACACCCAAATCGTAGAGCACTCCGGTCATTTGTGCCTCCAGCCAGGGATCGGCGCACCACGCTTTGAGGACATTTAGGTAGCGGATTGTCCCCCCGCCGCCGCCAGGGCAGAATGCCTTATCTAAACAATTTCCTTTCCGGTTTCGGAGTCTTGATGGTTGATGTTATTATCTGGCCCACCCCCATTTGTAAATTCCTGGACGCCCCCCTGCCGTTAGTTCGATAAGCTTGAACCTATGTCTAGCAAAGCATCCCGTCTAGAAATAGATCCCAATTCTGCGTTTCAAGAAGAACTCCATCGCGATCTGTATCGGGAAATATTCATTCATTCCAACGAGCCCATAGCCATAGTTGATCCCTCGGGCCACTACCTTGAACAGAACGCCGCCCACGCTCAGTTGTTGGGTTACTCGGACGCCGAACTTCGAAATCAAACTCCGGCGATACATCTCGGGGCAGAAGTGTTCGCCGAAGTGGTTCGCGAGTTGGCGGAGAAAGGAAAGTATCGCGGTGATGTCGTTAGCAAAACGAAGGCCGGTGAGATAAGGCATATTGAGTTGTCCGCCTTCACAATGAGAAAGACATCGGGTGAGCCGCTCTGCTATGTAGGAATCAAGCGAGACATCACCGAGCGCAAGCGGGTGGAAGAAGCTTTGCAACGAAACGAAGCTCAGTTGACTGACTTCTTCGAAAACTCCGCAGTCGGCTTACATTGGTTGGGACCTGACGGCATCATTCTGCGAGTCAATAAAGCAGAGCTAAACATGCTTGGCTACACTCGCGAGGAATATGAGGGACATAATATCGTTGAGTTTCATGCCGACCGCGATGTCATCGAGGATCTTCTGACGCGTCTGAAAGCAGGTGAAGTGGTGGAGAATTACGAAGCGCGCCTGCTTTGCAAAAATGGTTCGATCAAGCACGCCGATATCAGCTCCAGCGTTTACCGGGAAGGTGGAAGGTTCATTCATACGCGTTGTTTTACGCGCGATATCACAGAATCAAAAAGAATCGAAGGCCGGTTGGCATTGCAGTACGCCGTAACTCAGATTCTTGCCGAGTCGCCCGATCTGGTTGAGTGCGGCAGAAGTATCATACAGACAGCTTGCAACAGTCTCGACTGGGAAGTAGGCACGTTGTGGAAGATTGACACTGAGGCGCAGGTCATCCGCAACGTCGACATCTGTCATGCAAATTCGAAGTCTACTCCTCAATTCGACCAGTTGACGCAAAGTCTCAATCTTGAGAAGGGTGTCGGCCTGCCAGGGCGAATTTGGGCGAGCGGCAAACCTGCCTGGATCGAAAATATTACGGAAGACCCAAGTTTCCCCCGAGCCGGCACGGCCGCGCGTGAAGGTCTTCGCGGCGCCTTCGGCTTTCCGGTTCTTCTGGGCGGCGAAGTGTGGGGAGTAATCGAATTCTTCAGTTCCGAAATCCGCGAGCCGGACGACGAGTTGCTAAAGTTGGCTGCAGGTATCGGCGGGCAGATTGGTCAGTTTACTGAACGACGAAGAGCTGAAGCAGAGCGCGCTGAGATGTTCAAACGCGAACGAGCCGCTCGCGCCGATGCCGAAAAAGCTAATCGTTTGAAAGATGAATTCCTGGCCACGCTTTCGCACGAGCTGCGGACACCTTTGAACGCAGTTATCGGCTGGTCGCGCATGTTGGGATCCGGGCGGCTTGACCGCGAGAGTTCACAGCACGCTCTGGAAGTCATCGAAAGGAACGCCTGGGCGCAAAAACAGATAATCGAAGATATTCTCGACGTCTCGAGAGTTATCACCGGCAAGCTTCAACTTAATCTCGGACCCGTAGATCTAATTACCGTGGTGGATGCAGCGTTGGATGCGGTGCGTCCGGCGATGGAAGCCAAGGAGATTAAGATTGAGACCATCATCGACGCGAGTCTCAAATTGATTTCCGGCGATGGTGATCGTCTTCAGCAGGTTGTTTGGAACGTCCTCTCAAACGCCGCGAAGTTTACTCCGGCAGGCGGCAAGGTAGAGATATCCATAAGCCAGACTGCTACTCACGTGAAGCTTCAAGTTAAGGATAGTGGTCCCGGTATCGATCCCGCCTTTCTGCCTCACGTGTTCGAACGCTTTCGTCAGGCCGACGGTTCTACTACCCGGATGCACGGCGGCCTGGGTCTTGGTCTGGCGATTGTACGTCACCTGGTTGAACTGCACGGGGGGACGATCTCCGTTGAAAATGTCGATGGCGGGAGCGGCGCGATATTTACAATCCTGTTGCCTCTGCCTTCCGGCGAGCTCAATCCCGAAGCATTGGCGCGAGCCGCCTCGATGTTGAAGGAGGTCCACTTAGAAAAGCTCAGCCTGGAAGGACTGCGGATTCTCGTAGTCGATGATGAAACGGATGCTCTCGATTTGATTGGCGTGGAGTTGGAGCAGCAGGGCGCGAAGGTTGTGGGTGTCCCCGGCGCAGAAGAGGCGCTCAAGGCGCTCGAGCAGGTCGAATTCGATCTCCTGATTAGCGATATCGGCATGCCGGGCACAGACGGCTACCAATTGATCCGGCAGATCCGCAAGCTGGAAGAAGGCAGCGGCCGAAAAATTCCAGCGGTGGCATTGACTGCTTATGCGAGAGTCCAGGATCGCATGCAGGCAATCATGGCGGGCTTCAGCACGCATGTGGCCAAGCCGGTAGAAGCTAATGAGCTGATTACCGTGGTAGCAAGTTTGGTTGGGCGACTGGAGTAGTAGCGGCGCCTTCGCGCGGGGGCGTGACATAATGTAGCTCTGGTTTTTCTCCGTGCGTTCTCAGTGTGCTCTGTGTCTCTGTGGTGAGTGTTTTTCTTGGCTAATTCACCACAGAGGCACAGAGTTCACAGAGATCGCACTGAGGCTTGAGGCTATTCCGAGAGACCTCCCGTCTCGACATTCAAGAAAGAAATCCCACCAATTATGCCTTCTGCTAAACTACTAACATGCCAAAACGCTGCGCCTGGGCCAGGACAGAATTGTCAATAGCCTATCACGATGAGGAATGGGGCGTGCCCGTGCACGACGATCGCAAACTCTTTGAATTCCTGATTCTGGAGGGGGCCCAGGCAGGTTTGAGCTGGGAAACTGTTTTAAACAAACGCGACAACTATCGCGCTGCGTTTGATCAGTTCAATCCGGGAAAGATCGCGCATTACAGTCAACAAAAAATTCAACAGCTACTCCTGAACCCGGGCATCATTCGCAATCGCCTCAAGGTCGCGGCTGCGATTCAAAATGCAAAAGCCTTTCTCGCGGTCCAAAAGGAATTCGGCAGTTTCGACAAGTACCTCTGGGGGTTCGTTGATGGTCGCCCGATTAAAAGAAAACGGGGCGCCCCGGTACCTGCGCAAACATCGCTTTCCGAAGCCTTGAGCAGTGACCTCTTGCGTCGTGGATTCAAGTTTGTTGGTCCAACCATCTGTTATGCATTGATGCAGGCGGTTGGTCTGGTCAATGACCACGATTACAGTTGCTTTCGTTATAAGCGGGCCCGCGAGATCGCTGAGCCTGGCAGGCCGCCGGCTAGTTAAGGAGGACCCGGGACATTCTAAATCCCTGGCGCGGATTGAGTGCGCTCCCGAGAGAGGTCTGGTTTCTATCTCTTGCGATTTTAATTAACCGCGCGGGCACAATGGTGCTTCCCTTCCTGACGCTCTACCTCACCGTTGACCGTCGATTCCCAGCCAGCACGGCTGGTGTCGCCCTCACGATTTACGGTATCGCCGCAATCATCATCGCACCGATCTCAGGGCGGCTAACAGATCGCCTGGGCGGTTTGCGGATCATCAAGTTTTCGCTGTTTCTCAGTGGATTCATTCTCTTAGTCTTTCCTTTTGCCAATAGCCTGATCAGCATCCTATTTATGACGGGTCTGTGGGCCCTGGTGAATGAGGCATTTCGGCCGCCCAGCATGTCTATCATCGGCGACCTCGCCGGCCCCGCCCAGCGCAAGGCCGCATTCGCGCTTAGTCGTCTGGCAATAAACCTGGGGATGAGCATTGGACCAGTAATCGGGGGATTTCTGGCAATGCGCTCGTTCAAGCTGTTGTTTTATGCGGATGGATCGACCGCCCTACTTTCCGGATTACTCCTGGTCCTGGTGCCCTGGAGATCCGGCGAGTCACAGCGGTACAGTATCGAAACTTCACAAGCCGGCTCGCCCAGCAATGATTCCGTTGCGGCGGTTCCTTACTCAAGCGTCCTTAAAGACCGGCGCTTTCTTTACTTTCTTGTTGCGATGATTCCAGTTGAGTTGGTGTTCTTTCAATCGTTGGCGGCGATGCCCTTGTTTTTGGTGCGCGATCTTCATCTAACCGAAGCGGGCTTCGGGATGTTGCTCGCCATAAACACTGTGCTGATCATATTGATCGAAGTGCCACTAAACGCGGCAATGGGAGACTGGCCTCACCGGCATTCGCTCGCGCTCGGAGCACTTTTGGTCGGACTGGGTTTTGGGGGCCTCGTATTTGGTGGCGGAGTCTACTGGGTAGCTGCTACGGTAGTGGTCTGGACCTTTGGAGAAATGATCCTGCTGCCGGCCAGCGCAGCTTACGTTTCCGACATTTCACCACCCGCACGCTCCGGCGGCTACATGGGCCTTTACACGATGGGATTTAGCATCGCTTTCGCCATTGGTCCACTGCTGGGTGTGCAGGCTATGGAAAGATTTGGTTCAAGTTCCGTCTGGATTGGGGCTTTGATCTGCGGGTGCGTCACGTCGACCATGATCTGGTTATCGGCGAAAGAAAGAGCTTAGTTGTTGCCCGTAGACTTGCAGAATGACAATTATGGATGCGGGCAGCGTCACCATAATCAAAAGGAGTTTCACCGAATGCTTCGCTTATTGATCGCGGGCTGCTTGCTTATCACGTCACTCGCCAGTTTGAATTGCCAAACATACACGACCGGTTTGCAGAAAGGCGCTAACCGGGCCGATGAAACTGCAGCCATTTCCACGCTGGGAGTGATATCTCGCGCCCAAACTGCATACAGCATCAGCAATCCTGGGGAATACGGCACTTTTGAGCAACTCGTGACCGGCGGTTTTCTTGACGGGCGATTTAGCGGCAGTCGGCCAAAGGCCTACGGTTACATCTTCACAATGAACGTGAGTCCGAAGTCAGATTCGAAAGACGGTTCATATACTTTAAATGTCGATCCCGACCCGGCTCTAAAGTTAACAGGAAGACATTTCTACGTTGACTCGAGCTCAGCTGATATTCATGTCAACCCAGGTTCGGAGGCGGGTGCCAGCGACGGATTGCTGAGACCCTAAGTTGTAGGGGCGGCACTCCGTGGCCGCTCCTCTTCACGATTCCATTCAACGCTCACTCGTAACGAGGGGTGGCCACGGAGTGCCACCCCTACAAGCTTTGAGTCAAACAGTTTGAATCAGGGAATAATTTCCTGACCGGCAGCGTCGCGCCGAAGTTGATCGATGATGGACCGGATCGCGGGTGCGAGGGGCCCGTTTGGCGCTAAGGTGAGATACTTCTCGTAAGCCACAATTGCTTCTTTGTAATTCTGTTGCTTCTCATAAGCAGCGCCAAGCAACTGGTAAATCACCGGCTCAGAATCCGAAAGCTGTGCAATCCCCTTGCGATACTCAAGGATTGCTTCGCCATACTGCCCTTTTTCCTCCAGCACCCGCGCGAGTCCGACATGAGCTTCAGGTTGAAAGCCTTTCCCCTCACGAATTGCGCGGCGAAACGATTGGATAGCTTCGTCGGTGAAGGCAGCTTCACGGTGGATGCGTCCTTCGACGGCGGACGCCTCCGCGTAAACCGGCCGAGTGCGGCGCGCCTCTTCAATTTCTACCAGACCCTGCTGGTATTGATTCAAATCGAGCAGGACGCGAGCCAGACCCACCCGTGCTGCCGGAAATGCGGGACGCAGCCTTAGCGCTTCGCGGTACAACCCGGCGGCATTTTGTCTTGCGGTATCGTCCTTTGCCTTTTCACGAGCTTCTTCCGCCTGCTGGAATATCAAATCCGCCTGGTCCCTAGTCCTTACCAGCTTTATAGCGACGCTTTTTCTCCCCGCGATCAACGGCGAAGAAGATTCCTTGAATCCAGTGGCACGTACTCGCAGCAGGTGGCGGCCGGGTGAAACGGTTTTCAACTCCAGTCTGCCTGAAGCGTCAGTTACTCCGCGACGTATTTCATCAATCCAGATGATGGCGTTTGGTTCGGTAGTGATTGTGATTGATCGCGACGAAGGAGGCGTTGCGATCCCTCGACGTTGAGAAAAGATCGCGTTGGGACTTGAAAGTGCAATCACGAACAGTAAAAGCACCAGGAATCCAGTTTGCCGCTTAAACACCTCCACCCCCACAATAAGCCCTGCCTCTTAGCTATTACTCTTCGTTCTCGTTACCACTGACGCGACGTTTTCGCACGGTGGCATTCTCGGGCTCTGCCGGGCTTGCGGCAGGTTGTCGGGTCACAGCCCGCGTTCCTACCTCCGGACGAAACTTGCCTGTCGCATCGTAGAGCCGCTGGTACTGAAGCCGATTCCGCACGACACCCTGCACGTAGCCGCGAGTTTCTTTGAAGGGCACAGCCTCTGCCCACTCGTCCATCTCGGCGGGCAACGACGTTCGCCATAGTACGGCCCGATTTGGCCCCGCGTTGTAAGCGGCGGCCACATATTCAATGCGCCCGAACTTGTCGAATTGATCCCGCAGGTATGCGGTGCCAAGTTGAATATTCAAACGCGGTTCATAAAGCGTCTCTTCGGTGATCGTTCGTTCGATCCCATACTTCCGGGCAGTAGTTACGCCGGTGGGCACCAGCACCTGCATCAGACCATATGCTTTGGCGGAAGAGCGGGCGCGTGACATGAAGACTGTCTCCTGGCGAATCAGGCCGGCCACTTGGTATGGATCCAGATTCCTCGCGCGTGACTCCTGAGAAATGATGTCCCAATTTGCCAGCGGATAAAATACATCCCACTCTTCGCGCGTCATCTCTTCCGGCTTCATTTGCGAGTAGTCGGGAAAACTCTTCTTCAGAACGTTAAGCGCACGAACATTATCTTCCTGCGATCTATAAACACGAGCGATTGCCAGGTTGACCCTGGGACTATTTCCTGCCGAAGCGCTGGCCTGGGCCAACTCCTCCAACGCCCAATCATCAAGACCTACATTATTGAGCTCGTCTGCCTTGGCGATTACTTTATCTTCGTTAGCGCCGGCGGTTTCTTCAGCTACGGTTACAGTTCCCAGGTTCGCAATCGCACGGCCCATTACGGAATCTGGAGCATAGTTCCTGGGCGGCACCGTACCCACACCGCTGCGGAGCATGGCATCTAACCGTTGCTTAGCCAGATAGCCATACCAGTTGGCGTCGTAGCGCACTTGCATAGCCTGGTAGAGCGCTCGCGCTTCCGAAAGTCTCCCCGCCCGTTCAGAATCACGCGCCGCCCAGTAGCCCGCGCGGCCCCGGTTGTCTGTGTTCCTGTCGGCGTAATAAGCGAGATGCTCTGTCAGTAGTTTTGATGACTCGGAATAGTTTTTGGCCTCATGGGCCATCCAGGCCAGATCGAATTGTGCCTGAGCCACTTCGACTGAACCTGGAAAAGAATTCACTGCCGCGCGAAGGAAATAGGAGGAATCCGTGTCGTTGTTGGCTTCTTCCGCAATCTGACCCACGCTCACCAATGCTCGCGGCGTAAAAGGACTGTTTGGGAAACTGCGCCGCAGCTCCTCTACGCTACTCCGCGCCTGTTCCCACTGACGGGAGCGCGCATAGCTTTGGGCTACATAGTAAAGCGCCTCCGCCCGTGTCTCTGCCGCCGACGAAGGGATCGCGGTCAGAGCGCTTACCGCGTCGGCTGTTTTCCTGGTACCTGCCGCCGCAATAACACGTCGGAGCTGGGCCGCAGCGCTCGCGGTATCCGGAAACCTCGTAAACGCATCGCTGTAAGCTTGCGACGCATCTGAAAATCTCTTCGCTTCGTAAAGCCGGTCCGCGCGAGCTATGGCTTCAGCAGCTGAGCTTGGCGAAAGGGTTGAACCCAGCCGAGCTATCGCGCCGGCAGCTTCGACGCTCTCGGATGAAGCAGGTGCGTAGAAATAGAGACGACGATAAGAACCAAGCGCGCGTGCGGAATCGGAATTCTGTTCGTACGCTTTGGCTGTCAGAAGAAGCGCCCCGGCATCGTCGTCTTCGAGGAGCTTCTTCAAAGAGAGGGCGACGGCAGACGCGTTGCCGCCTTTCATTATGATGTTGGCAGCGCGTAGCTGAGCTTCCCTCGCCCGAGCCGAGGCAGGGTAGTCATTGAGCAATTGTTCGTACACCACGCGGGCTTCCGGAAGCCGGCCCGTTTGCTCCAATGCACTGGCCCGCAAGAATAGCCCGTAGTCAGCCAGCAAGCTGTAGTTCCCAATCACATTTGAATCAAGCAGCGTCGCGGCCCCGGCAAAGTCTTTTGCGTTAATCCTGATCCGGGCGCGAACCAGCCTGGCCAGTGCAGCGGCCTTAGTGCGCGGAAACTCCGTCTCAATGCGAGCTACGACTTCTTCCGGCGGCAGGGCCGTGGTGTGCGTCATCGCCCGCAGATTTTCAAGAGCTTTTATTTCAGCGGTGGTTTGCTGCCTCGTGACACAGCTAGCCGTCATGAACGCCGGCAGCGAAGCGCCGCCTAAGAGACCAAGAGCTAACAGAATAAGAATGACGCGGTATCGACGTGCTTTAGGAAACAAAACTTTCAACTCCTGCTTTCATACGCCTGTGGCGTTGGATATTTATCCGGCGTAGCACACCGGTTGAAGTCTTTGATGTGCAAATACCCCTAAGTGGTTTGCACAAACCAATTGTCAATCCAGATCGAGTCTGCGGAACACTACCCTTGTGTTCTCGGGACTTGTGGCTGGTGATGAAATCACCAACAAGAAATTCGCCAGAAAGATACAGGGAGATTGCAAAGAGAAAAATGGGGGGAATGTTCTTCTGACAGGCTGCTTCGGATAAAAGCAAGTTAACTCGTCTTCGCGGGGCTGTTAGGCCATGCCTGTTGGCCGCTCAAGCCGAAACGGTCGCTCCGGGATAACCATTCCCCAGCTTGGCGGCATCGCCTTCAGCAAGCGTATTGACCAACTCCTGGTGAAAGTAGTCATACTTCTGTGCCACTTCAGGCTTTACCCGCTTATCATACATCTCCCGGGAACGATCGATGTATTCCCTCAAGCGCGAATAGAGATCATTCTGAGAGCGACCTTCGCTGACCTTCTGTTCGTTGTAGAGTTTGATTTCTGAGACCAGCAGACGCGCAAACCGCCGCGCATCATTATGCTGGCGCCGTTCGTCTTCATCAGCGACCTCAACCGGCAGTTCTACATCAGTTCCATATCGTCGTCGTGGGGTCGCCGGGGCAGCCTCCGAAACGCCGGGTGCGAAAGTTTCTGCGGGAGCCTCAACTGGGGTAGGCGATGCCTGGATTGGACTGGGTTCAGGTTCGGACGCGATTTCGATCTGTTCCGCCACCTCATATTGTTCGGGCGCAACTTCGAATTGCTGCGGGGCTACTTCGTACTCTGCGGGTGTAACTTCGAATTGCTGTGACACAACCTCGAATTGCCCTGCCTCTCCCTCCTGACTTATTTCAGGCTGAACCTCAAACTGCGCGGCGGGAGCTTCGCTCACCCCATAGAATTGCGACACCGGCGCGCTTTCTTCGGCAACCGAAGTTATCTCGTCATATTCTGCAACCGGCGTATAACCATGAGCCTCAGGCTGCTGCACTTCTTCAGAATGCGTGTACTCCGCGCTTGGCTCCGGTGCAGCTGTCTCTCTGGCAGGAGTCGAGCGCGCAGCAAGCAGATCGACCGCCATTCCGGCAACTCGAACCAGAGTTTCCAAAGCCTCCAGATTAATTGCTTCCGAATCCAGGTTCGACGAGTCGGCATACAAAACTGCTACGGTCCGGCCACGCACAATTAGAGGTACCGAAACAATTCTCGCCGGCGGATCTTCGCCGAAGCGGTTAAGAATCAGATGATTCTCAGAATGCGACCCGGGTCCACCACTCCACGTCTCTCGCGACCTGACCGCATTTCCCACGGCCGTGTCTGCATCGACTGGAAATGAAAGTTGGTGAATCACGTTGTCGCCGACTGATCCCTGAAAGCCACGCGCACGCCAACCAATACTTTGCTCTCCTTTCACCACAAAGAAAGCCACCCGCGGCGCGAATGCGGATGCCCGGTTGACCAGGATTTTTAGGATATCTGCCTGCGATTGTTGCTGCTCTATTTCGGAGATGGCCGCTTTGACAATGGCCATATCACTTGATGCCTTGGCGCGTGAAGACTCCGAAGCAGCGAGATCAATGCCTTCTTCGTGGGCCGCACGCAGGTGCTCCAGGATTGAAGCAGCGACGCCGCCATCAAGTTGAACTTCACCCTGACGGTCCATAAGCCGCGTTAGCGACTCGTTGAGCTGGCTCTGAAGGGCGGCGATCTCTTGCTTGATTCCGCCAATGCGGCCTTCGATATAACTCTCTATCTCGTGGCGTAAGCTATCTTCCAGTTGTCCACTGACCACAGTTTATTCCTCCGTTGAAGGATCTTTGAACGCACATTCCGGGCGAGAAGCAACTGGGTAGAACGTTCCATTGCCGGGACTTGCGGGGGCCGTACGTCTCTTCAGCGATTATGAACGTGCGGGAATCAGCGAGTCAAGAAAGGGATTCTAAAAGTGAGGGTCGATTTGGCTGCGCGGAGCTCAAACTGTTAATTTGCGACGATTGACACAGTTTCGCCCCTAATATATAAGTCCCTCAACAAGGCCGGCCCAACAACGCTTCAAATGCCAGCTACCATCCTAATTGCCGACGATCATGACGACAGCAGGGAACTGCTACAGTTTCTGTTAGTGGGCGCTGGTTATGAGGTGCGCGAAGCGAAAGACGGCAGCGAATGTGTGGCAATTGCGCGGGACGAGCAACCGGATCTAATTGTCATCGATCTGTCGATGCCGGTGCTGGATGGCTGGGGAGTTTTTCGAGAACTAAGGGCCGATCAAAGCACCCGAACCATACCCTGCATGGCCGTTACGGCACACGCTGATTTGACTCGAAATCAGGCGATAGAGACTGGTTTCAGTGCCTACGTTTCAAAACCCTTCAGTATCGAGGCCATCCTGAAAACTGTCGAGGAAGTGCTCTCGCAACCAAGGCCCCAGTAAATAGCCTCCGACTTCTCAGTCCTTTCTCCGTGCAATCTCAGTGTCCTCTGTGTCTCTGTGGTGCATGTTTTTGTAAGTGAACTCACCGCAGAGGCACAGAGATCGCAGAGAACGCGCAGAGTGTAGAGTTACTCCCTACAAACTCGCCTAAGCGCCGATCATAACTGCGTCTACTTCTGCGAAATCACCGCTGACTGAATCGTCGGTGTCAACGCGTGAAGTTCACTGTCCACAAAACCTGCGTTGGCGAACATGCGTTCCAGCTCAGAAAATGTATAGGCATCACCGCTTGGAGTGCTGCCCAGCATCATCACGCTGAAAGCTGCGGCATCAGGAGGCGAGATGCGATCTTCGTTCGGAATAAACTCGAGCGTGATCGCGCGTCCCCCTTCAGCGAGCGCAGCATGGACCTTCCGCAGCAGCGTCTCACATGTCGGCGCATCAAAGTGATGAAGAAAATTGGTTAGCAGAACCAAATCGTAGCCGCTGCCATAGTCGACATCAAAAGCACTTCCTTCGATCGTAGAGTACCGGTCGGCAACTCCGGCGTTGCTCGCATTCTCTTTAGCTACTTCCAGGACCTTAGCCCAATCCAGGCCGACGACCTCGGCCTGTTTGTTCCTGGTGGCGAAGGCAATTCCGTAGAGGCCGTGTCCTGCGGCGATATCCAGGATCTTCAGTTTCTTATCAGCAGCCGGATCAGCTAACTTCGCCAGTAACTGAGCGGGCATTGCCATCATTGGCGCCATCCCTCTGGCGAACTTCACCCAGATCGGATTGTCCGGCGCCACCGTGCCACCGTCTGTGGCAAGACTGCCTCCCTTTCGCACGACCTCGGCAAGGTTCTTGAAGTTTTCAGTAAGCTTTTCCGTGCATATAAACTCGGTCGCGCTGCCCAGGTATGCGGGCGAACGCTTGTCGAGAAAAACCGCCGAGTCCTGGGTCAAACTGTAATTAGTTCCTTCCTTGTTTAAGAAACCCATGATGCAGAGATAATCGCAGAGTATTCGCATTCCCCGCTCCGACGTCTTGCATCTCTCGGCGAGCTGGGCAGCGGTGGTGTTTCCCTCGCCGGCAGCGGTAAACACTTCCAGTTCTATCGCGGCTTTCAATGCCTCCGTTCGTTGATAGGCATTGATGGTTTGAAAGAATAATTGGGGAGATGGTTGTTGTGCTGGTGAACTCGACATTATTAATGCTCCTTAGTTTATTAATAGGGCCTATAGGACTTATTGGTCCTATAGTTTTTAAGCAGGCAAGCCGTTGCGAGCGATCTTTTCCATCACATTACAAAAACGATCCAGCTCGCCAAGGGTGGTATAGACATTGGGCGTAATCCGAATGCCCTGAAACTCTTCGTGAACAATCGGCGTCGTAAAGATGCGATGCTTATCAAATAAGTAACTGCCGATCTTGCCCTGGTCGAGCCCTTCGATTTGAATGTTAGCGATGGCGCACGACTGGGCCGGGTCAAACGAAGTATTAAACCGAACTTTTGGCACATCCTTGAGGCGGTTCATCCAGTAGCGCGAAAGATACCTGAGCCGCGCCTCTTTTCGTTTGCCGCCAATACCGTTATGAAAGAGCAACGCCTCGCCAATGGCGAGTTTAGGCGCGGCCGAGTGCGTGCCAATCTCCTCAAACTTGCGAATGTCGCTCGCCTGTTTCGACTCGGCCGCCATCAACGGCCAAATCTTCTCGATCTTGTCGCGTTTGACGTAAAGCATACCAGTCCCTTTAGGGGCATACAGCCATTTATGCAAGCTGGTGCCAAAGTAGTCGCAGTCGAGATCTTTTTGCTGGAACTGAAACTGGGCAAAGGAATGTGCGCCGTCAACAATCGTTTCGATCCCTTTTGCGCGCGCCATCTCACACACGGCTTTCACCGGGGTGATCTGCCCGGTAACGTTAACCTGGTGCATTATCAGGATCAGACGCGTCCGGCTAGTTATTCCTCTTTCAAAGGCCGAAGTGATCTCGTCAAGGTTCCTGGGCGGGACCGGTATCTTGATCAACTTGAGCACCAGACCTTCTCGCTTTTCCCGCTGGCGCAGAGTTGTAAGCATGCGCGGATAGTCCTGCGTAGTCGTGAGAATCTCATCGCCCGATTTGAAGTCCATGCCCATCAGCAGAATTTCCAGCGACTCTGACGCGTTACGGGTGATCGCTATCTCTTCGCGGTCACAGCCAAACGCTTCGGCGAGACCGGTACGGATAGTTTCCGACTGCGGCTCGAGCAGCTGCCACATCGTGTAGGCGGTTGCATCTTCCTGTTGCCAGATGTAACGCACCAATGCTTCGGTAACGATCCGCGGGCTCGGCGATACGCCGCCATTGTTTAAGTTGATGATGCCGCGGGTGACGGAAAAGGCATTTTGAATAATTGACCAGTAGTCTTCATCCATCGCCGCCTGTTGCGGAGTCAGGTGCTCAACGCTTTTCGTCGCAGCCTGAATCTGCTTCAGCAGCGACGCCACTGTGGCTGAAGAGAGTGCTGCCAGCCCGAGGCCCTTTCCGGCAAGAGAAAGAAAGTCACGGCGGTCGGATTTAGTGAAACTTGTCATAGTGATTTACCTCAAAGCAAACCAGCCGCGGATAAACGCGGATATGAACAATTTGGTTTCGGATCTGATCCGCGAATTTCCGCGTCTGTCCGCGGCCAAATTCTCTTTATCGTTTTAGTCCTGGCCGAATTATTTCGCTTCGTAAACAATCTCCCCGCCAATCACGGTCATGACGCAACGCGTCTTCAGGATTTCCATCTCGGGGATCTGCATGATGTCAGCAGACAGAATGGTAAAGTCTGCCAGCTTGCCCGCCTCTATTGAACCTCGCAACGTTTCTTCAAAGGCAGCATATGCGGGCCAGACAGTAAACATCTTAAGTGCCTGCTCGCGCGTAACGGCTTCTTCGGGATGCCAGCCTTCGCCGGAAAAGCCCTTCATGTCTTTCCGCGCGACGGCCGCATAAAACTCAATCATCGGCTCGCCTCGTTCGACCGGAGCGTCAGAGCCACCGGGAATAATCGAACCTGATTTAATGAAAGAACTCCAGGCGTATGCGCCGGCGAGTCGCTTAATACCCAGGCGGCTGGGCGCAAAGTGTAAGTCGCCAATCGCATGTGACGGTTGCATCGACGGAATCACGCCGAGTTTGGCAAAACGCGGAATGTCAGCCGGATTCACGATCTGCGAGTGCTCGATACGCCATCGCGGTTGTGCCACTTTGCGTTGACCAGCCGGCACATCATTAAACGCTTTTTCGTATTGATCGAGTGTGAAACGATTGGCCCGGTCACCGATGGCGTGCGTCTCCACCTGAATGCCCTTTTCCAAAGCCAGCGCCAGCATCGGCGCCAACTCCTCCTGTTTCACAGTCAGAAAACCGGAAGTGTCTGGAGCATCGGAATAGGGTTCCAGTAGTGCGGCGCCTCTCGAACCTAACGCGCCGTCTGAAACTACCTTAATAGTGCGAACGTTGAAACGATGGTCGAATGCACCAATGATCGGCCCCGCAGCCAGAAGTTGCGCGGCATTCGGCCCGGGGCCATAAACCGCTTTATAAATTCGCAGCTTAATTTTTCCCGCACCATACATCTTTTTGTAGAGTTCGACCTCCGCGAAGCTACCGCCGGCGTCCTGAATCTGAGTCCAACCCAGTTCGACATCACGCTTCACGCCAAGATCGATTGCCCGTTCCGCATCGGCAGGTGACGTTGGAGGAATGTGGCGGCGAACCAGACCTTGCGCAGCATCCAGCAACATGCCATTTGGCTCGCCGCCTCTCATGTTTTTTGAAATTTCGCCGCCGAAAGGATTCGGCGTATTTTTATCTACTTCTGCAATCTTGAGGGCAGCACTGTTGACGACCGACGCATGACCGTCAGCCCGCGTGAGAATGACCGGATTGTTTGGAGCCACTTTATCTAAGTCGGCGCGGGTTGGAAATGCCTGAGGTGTCCAGAAGGTCTCGATCCAGCCGCGCCCTGATACCCATTCGCCGGGCCGCGCCTGATCAACGCGAGCCTTAACCTTGGCCAGGAAATCTTCGAGGCTGGTGGTGCCTTCGAGATTGAGTGTCATCTCGCGAAAGCCTACTCCGGCAAGATGTTGATGCGAATC
>Ga0070697_100000378_pt1 | contig 34880 bp, 13 predicted proteins | sample KBSK1501metaG_FD_65475 | JGI IMG/M metagenome (GOLD analysis project Ga0070697, IMG submission 65475) | Corn, switchgrass and miscanthus rhizosphere microbial communities from Kellogg Biological Station, Michigan, USA - KBS K1-50-1 metaG | ecosystem: Host-associated > Plants > Roots >...
GCCGATCGCGAAAAGCTACCGTCACTGCGCTGCTGGCTAACCCCTCGGCCTTGGTGTAGTGCCTGACGCGTTTGGTTTCCAGATCCAACTGATCCAGACCGCGTGCCGTGCCGAAGTACATCCGTCCCAACTTGTCTTCAGTGATGCACGAGATGCCATTACTGGATAGGCCGTCAGCGGACGTGTAGGTAACGACTCGCGGATGATCCGCCTGCGGATCGTCGAGACGGCTCACTCCGTCCTGACCAGTCGCAACCCACATTCGACCGATATGATCGAGATATAAGGCCCTCACGGGCCCGGTCGGCATTCCATCGGTCTGGGTGAACATTCGAAAGCGTCCATCACGGTAGCGGGCCAGCCCGCCCTCATAAAAACCCAGCCAGAGGTTCCCGGCGGCATCTTCGCGAAAGGCGGTTGGCGGGCTGTAGCGCGGGAGTCCTTCTGCCTCAGAATAGACGTGAAAAGACTCGGTGGCTCGCACCCAACGAACTAGGTTAGGCTCTCCCCCCGCAATGCTGATCCAGATATCACCGCGGGAATCTTCAAACAAACGAAAAACGTCGCTGCCGGGCAGTTCGCCATGCTGCTGGTTGTAGACGGCCTTTGGGCGCGTATGTGCCAGTTGGTCCACACTCGCAACTCGCGGGAAACGATAGAGTCCATAGTAAGTGGGCACCCACCACTCCCCGGTGTGGTCCTGAAAGGTGATCTGATTCGAACCCCAGCCAAAACCTTTGATCTTGCGAGGTACCTGAAGCTTGACGCCGTTGAATCGTTGACCGTCAAAGTGATTGATGAAGGGTTCCCCTTCATCGCTGGTCACGCAAAGTTCTCCGCGCTGGTTTTCAAAGACAGACGTCACCATGGTATTGCTTAGACCATCCACTCTCCCGAAAGTGGTAAAGCCGCTCCAGCTGATCTTCATGGCGCCGGTTCCGCTTGCCAGCCAGAGGTTGCCGTCGCGGTCCTCGACTTCCCGCCAGACTGACCTACTGCTAAGACCCTGGGCCATGGTGTAGCTGCTGAAGTGTCCATCGCTAAACACAGTCAGTCCAGCATCGGTGCCTATCCAGATTCGGCCGTCAGCGGATTGATATATTCCTCCGAAAACGGTATCGCTGGCGAGGCCATCGGCAGTGGTGTACCGGTAGGCTTCGCCAGGAATCTCCGGTAGACGAACACGTTGATTGGATGAGCGAAGGCCAGATCCAGATGCGACCATTGTTCGCGTTAGGAGTTGATCGCCCGCGGCGATTGTGGGGGCCGGTTCCGGCTTGAACACGACAAGTCCCGCTCCCCCGCGGTGCCCAATCCAAAGTCTGCCCTCAGGATCAAACATTAGCGACTCGACTAGATCGCCGAACGATGACGGTTGAATCTTGTAGCGGACCGTCCGGCCGTCTGGTAAGCGTCTGACCAGTCCCAACCCTTGAGTGCTCGCCCAGAGACTGCCTTCCTTGTCGTCGTCGACCAGCGCTCTCACAATCAACACGGATTCGAGTTCACCCAGATTTAGTGAGATGCGGCGAAAGATCACTTGACCGCTCGTCTCTTCAAGACGGAACAATCCACCATCAGTTCCGGCCCAGACCTGACCGGCGCGATCTTCGTAAAGGAAGTTCACGCGATTGCTCGTCGGCTTGTCGCCCACCGGAAACGCAGTGAACAAACTGCGAGTTTGAGGTTGTTCAATCGGCGGTGCAGAGGGGTTGAAGCGGGCTACCCCGCCACCATTTGTCGCTACCCAATAGACTCCGCGCCGAGTCTCGAGCAGGTCGTTGATAACCGGATGGGGCAATCCGTGTTCGACGCCATACGTAGTGAACTCGTAGCCGTTGAAGCGACTCAGCCCATCACCGGTGCAAAACCAGAGAAAACCATGCGAGTCGCGAACGATCTTCAGGACAAGATCGCGTGGCAGCCCGTCAGCTGTCGTGTACGTGCGCACCGGAAGCTGTTGGGCAGAGACGCTCCGCGCGCTGAGAAGGAGCGCTAAGGAAAAGACTGTGAGCAGCAGCGCGCAGACTATGACCTGAGTTGAATACTTTTGCTCTGTCATTATTCCTGGATGTCATGATACTGCGCGGTCGTAATGGCGAGAAGGTTATTCCCGTTCAAGCACGATCCAGGCTGGACCCCGAAGAACCATCCTCGAACAGGGGCAGTTAGCGATATTTGTATTGCATTTTAGCGATAAGTCTACAGGCGGTGCCCAAAGAGATTTCCCACTAAGCCCAGTCAAGAATTCCTCAAGGATTCCTCAACCCCGCTTCAGTAACCTGTTAAACGTTGAAAACCGAAAAAGTTGGCCTTGGACGATGAGGAGGACCAGCATGCGAAATTTGCGCATTAAACTAAGCCTACGAACTCTCAGAACAGCAATCCTACCTGCTCTTTTTGGCTGCGACTCTGAACTGCAGAGGAGACATCTCAGGTCTCGAGATTCGCTAAAGCCGTGGCTTAGGTCGCTGAGTTTCCGAATGAAGATCATTCTGGTCACAGTCGTCTGCCTAACAGTTGCTGCAATCACAACGGCGATCGCATCCAACCCGGCTACGAGTAACGTAACCGTCCCCTCGACTGTCGGCCAGAACGTCGTAGTCAACTGGACCGGGTCAATCCCGCCGCTTGTAAATGGGGCGAGCGATTGCTCCAGGCTTGCCGATACTCCCGCTGTTGACCAGCACGTTTCGACGGTAAGCGTTCCAACCGGCATCTACAACTCGCTCAACGCGAAATTCACCTTCAAGATCACCTGGCCTAACTCAGACAACGATGAAATCCTGACGGTCATTAAGCCTGACGGGAGCACGCTCGCATCAAGCGATGGTGGCACGCCCAGCGAGACCGTCATCGGCAATAACCTTGCAGGGGGCGCGTACAAGATTGTCGCATGCGGATTTGTAAGCGGGCCGGATCCTCAACCTTACTCGGGGACATTGACGATCGAGACGCTTTCGAATTCGTCGCCGCCGCCATCGCCGACGCCAACGCCGGCGCCAACGCCCGTGATTCCCTTTTTGCCTCGTTACTACAACTACGCAGCCGGCACGTCCCTGGGAGAAGGCGCCGGCGAGCCGACCATTGGTTACCACCCGGACACCAAGCGCGCGATGTACATCGCCGGCTTGCAGACGCTTCAAGTTACATTCCCGGAAAACATTATGCCGTTGGGATCCATTCCGGAAGCGGGCCCTGCTGATTGGAAAGATGTTTCTTTCATAACAACCAGGACAAGGTCTCTCGATCCGATTCTGTTTACCGATCAAGGCACTGGCCGCACCTTCGTATCGCAACTCAACGACGTAACCCAGGTTTACTCCGCGACGGGAAATGGGCTTACGTTGATTGGCTTGAACAGTCTGATGGCGTACAGCGATGACGACGGGGCCAGCTGGATACCCGCTCAACTCAATCCGCCGGATGGTAGTTACGACCACCAAACTGTTGGCGGTGGTCCATATCCATCCATGCTGTCGGCGCTTGCGAATCCAGTTAACAAAGGCAGCGCTGTTTACTATTGCGCTCAGGCAGGGCTAACGGCGTATTGCTCACGCAGCGACGATGGCGGATTGAACTTCGGCAGGGCGGTGCCGCTATACACCGCAGTATCGGTCGGCGGGACGACGACCTGCGGCGGCATTCACGGGCATGTGAAAGTCGCGCCCGATGGCACGGTGTACGTACCTAATTACAGTTGCGGTGGCAAGCAGGGAGTTATTGTGTCCACTGACGCCGGAACGACGTGGACTATTCGTCAGGTGACTGGCAGTTTGCCCCCGGTCGCTGGAATCCTGGATCCATCAGTAGCTGTCAGCAAGGATCCGCCTGAGCCAGGTGGGACCTCGAATACGATCTATTTTGCCTACACCGGCAAACAGCCGGGCACAGTACCCGCGGCGGAAGCCGGAGACAATCATGTTTACGTAGCGGTGAGCAGGGACCGCGGCGTCACCTGGGACCCGCCTGTTGATGTTGGCACTAGTGTCGGCGTTAAGAACGCGGTATTCGCCTCGGCAGTGGCTGGCGACGCTAACCGCGCAGCCGTGGCTTTCATCGGCACCAGCACGACCGGCAACCATGAGGCAGCAGATTTTAAAGGTACCTGGTATGGATATGTGGCGCACACGTATGACGGCGGCCGGACCTGGACAGCCGTGAATGCGACACCCAGAGGACCCGTTCAGCGAGAAGCGTGCATCTGGAACGAAGGTGGCAACAATCCCTGCCGCAACCTGCTGGATTTCAACGACGCAACGGTCGATGAAAAAGGACGCGTCCTGTTCGCGTTTGCCGACGGCTGCATCGATGGGTGCGAGACCGGAGGGGCAAACTCCTTCACAGCGAAGGCATCAATTGCTCGTCAGTCGGGCGGCAAAGGGTTGTTTGCTCAATACGATATGCCGGAGCCGGTGGTGCCGAAGAGTCCTTATCTCACAGGCTTCCGCGACGACATGGCTTCGTACCTGACATGGAATGCTCCTGATAACGGTGGCTCTGCCATTACTGCTTATGACATTTATCGCCGCGGTAGTTCCGGTGCGGAGAAACTCGTGGGACAAGCGAGTGGAAAAGCGACGAGCTACAACGATCGTACGGTCGATTCGCTGGTAAACACTTACATCTACCGCATCACAGCTGTGAACGGGATCGGAGAAGGTGCATCAAGCAATTCCGTCCCTCTTGTTGTCGAACCTCGCAGAGAGGCAACCGGTGCTTGCCAGGCGCCTGGTGTGACTGCGATTTTCGATCCGGCAGGAGACGCGAGCGACACCCAACCGTCCCACGACATCACGTCCGTCTCGATGGCTGAGCCGGAGGATCTTTCGGGCAGGTTGGTCTTCACGATGAAAGTGGTGGATTTGAAAACGATTCCACCGGGCTGGCGCTGGGCGGTGCGTTTCGGAGTAAGCAAAGGCGGAATTCAGCAAACTCCGCCAACCGACGTTACCGGAGGCCCTGCGGAAGACTACTTCGTTTCGATGGTGACAAGTGACGGCGCTGCGCCGGCTCTCACCTGGGGCGTCACCAGCGTTCCGCAAGGCGCGTCGCGCGTGTTCACGACCAAAGGTTCACTCGACGGTGCGAGCAAGGTAGAGGCAAACGGCACCATCACTCTGGTGATTTCGAAATCGCTCGTAAACAATCCCGGGCCTGGGGACCTTATTAACAACATGCTCGGCAGTGTCCGAGCGACCGTGCCTTCGGCTTTACCGGGCACGGGCGGCACTAACGAGACCATCCCGGACAGCACCGGTCCCGGTAGCTACTCACTTCGCAGTGCGACGTTGTGTTTGCCTAATACTGCGCCGGTTGCCGTAATTACTGCTGACACCGATCACGGTCTGAAGCCGCTGACGGTGATTTTCAATGCCAGTGGATCATACGACGTTGATTCGATTGACAGGATCGCGAGCTACACCTTCAACTTTGGAGATGGCGGCGACGATGTTAGTCAGGGCTCGCCGACGATTAGCCACACGTTTATTGAGGAGGGCGAATACCTCACCCGGCTTGTCGTTACCGATTCGCGTGGCAAAGTCAGCTCAAACACTGCGCAGTTCCACCTTGAGGTCGAAGACGCCAGCCCGACGCCTTCGCCTACACCAACACCGCAACCGCCGTCATGTATTGAAGACGATGGCGCCAGCGTCGCTTACTCGAACGGTTGGCACTTAATCAACTATGCGAGCGCGAGCGGCGGCCATTTTCGCTATCACCAGGGGAACAGTTCATCGCATTTCGCGGCCCTGGACTTTAACGTGCCGCCGGGCAGCACCGGCTCAATCACTTATTCGTTCGCCAGGAGTACAAAAGGTGGTAGCGCCGATGTTTACCTTGACGGGGTGTTCAAGCAAACGGTCAATTACGCCGGCAGCGCCGGTACAACCCAGGCGCCTGAATTCAAACCGGAATACAACGTGCAATTTGGCGCTCTATCATCGGGCGCGCACAAGCTGGAGATCAAAAATCTGAACGGCGTCGTTTACGTAGACGCATTCTGTTTGCAGAACTCAGTAGCCGGTGCGCAACCGACCACCGGGCCAGGAACTACCACTAACCAGGCAAGCACGACCTCGGCTGGGCAAACTTCGACGACCGGATTCACCATGCCGGCAGGTGCGCAAGAGATTTCCGTCGTCGCAGCATCGAACCTGAATGTCCCTTATAAGCTCGTGCTGGTGAATCCTTCGGGGGTGGCGGTGCAAACCGTAGATGCTTCGAACGGCGTGGCGGTGCTGAACTCGACGGTAAACCAGAGCGGCACGTACTTAATTAAGGTTGTCAATGTCAGCCTCGGGCCATTGCAGTTCACGGTGACTGCGACGCCGTTAGTTTGTCGCTAGACGAAGATAGATCCAGCGGCGCCGTAGATAGCTGCGGCGCTGCTGGAGCGCAACGAAAAATGTTTTGTGCTGACGCAGCAGGCAGGCGCGCGGCAGATAGCTTCCGCTGAAGGCTGCCTTGCCCCACCCCCGCAAAGTACTTGTTGAGGTCCCAGGCTTTCTTGCCCCAGACGGAAATAAAGGAGATCGCCATGTCCAAAGTGTTGCGAAGCGCGTACAACTTTTCAAGAGTGCGGCAAGTTCGACTTGCGCTGCCGTTTCTCGTGCTTGTGATCACCGCTGCTCTGTTCTGCGTGTTGATCTCGCCGGTAGGAGCGACCATCACGACTGGTGCTGCTGGTCTGCCCCGATATGCCAATTACCCGGCACCTCCAGGCCTCGGCGAGAAAGCGGGCGAGCCGTCAATCGGCGTCAACTGGAAAACTGAGCGGATGTTTAGCAACAGCATGTTCTCCATTCCTAATGGAGGCACGACGATGTACTACGGTGGGTTTCTGAGCTACGCGCTAAAAGTCACCTTCGATGACTGTCCTTCGCCAGCGAATGCAACCTGGGAGAAAAAACAATTGCCCACCGCGAGCGCCCCGCGCGCTTTAGGCGACCCAATCTTATTTACGGATCATCAGACAGGACGCACCTTCGTCTCTCAGCTTATCGGGGGAACCCCGCTGGGAAGCACGACCGACATTACCGACGATGACGGCGACACCTTTATGCTGAGCGAAGGCTCGGGATTACCCTCAAACATAGACCATCAAACGTTTGGCGGTGGCCCATATCACATTCCTGCGCCCCCAGGCGCCGGCGCGTTGGGTTATCAGAACGCCGTTTACTACTGCTCGCAGAGCGTGGCTGATGCTGCCTGCTCGATCAGCTTGGACGGTGGCCGGATTTTCGGGCCGGCGATCCCGATGTTCACGATCAGCGATTGCGACGGGCTGCATGGGCATATCAAAGTTGGCGCTGACGGTACCGCCTATGTACCAAACAAAGGATGCGGCGGACCTGCGCCTCTGGTGCTGGGTAACGAACAAGCCTCGATCATTGTTACGGAAGATAATTCCGTGACTTGGAAAATCAGACCGATCCCACATCCAACCGAACCTGGTCACGAAAACGATAACCTTACGAAAGGCGATGATGATCCATCGGTGGGAGTAGCCTCCGACGGCACCATCTATTTGGGTTACCAATCACTGGATGGACACCCGCGGATTGCCGTTTCGCATGACAAGGGAATCACGTGGTCCCGACCGTATGACGTCGGTGCCCAGGTCGTGAATGGAGGTCCGGTTCTCAACACCACGTTTCCCGCAGTTGTCGCCGGCGATGGTCAACGCGCGGCATTTGCGTTCTACGGCAGCGAAACTGGTGGGGACAACTATGCCTGCGGTGAGGGAGACGACTGCAGCGATGCGCTCGGTAACAATCCGAACATCTTCACCGGCGCCTGGTATCTCTATATCGCCAGCACGTTCGACGGCGGACAAACCTGGACGACACAGAATGTAACGCCGGGAGATCCCGTCCAGCGCGGCGGAATCTGTAGTGATGGAACGTGCCGTAACCAGCTCGACTTTTTCGACGCGACGATCGACAAAGAAGGCCGTGTGCTCGTCGGTTGGGACGACGGTTGCGTCGGCGGTTGCGTGAATGGAGGAGCGAATTCGTTTACCGCCAAGGCGACGATTACGCGGCAAAGCGGTGGCAAGCGGATGTTCGCAGCTTTTGATCCGGTTGAGCCGGTGTTGCCGGGCGCGCCGAAAGGCGCAGGCATCATCAACCGCGCCGGAACGGCAACCAATCTATCGTGGTCGGCTCCGGACGACGGAGGAGCCGCGATTACAGCCTACAGGATTTACCGCACGGACGGTGCCGGCGGATCCTTCAATTTAGTTGGAACTGTAAGCGACACCAATTTTAGTGACACGACCTTTCCCGCGCCCGCGACGAGCAACTCTTATCGACTCACAGCGGTGAACTCGCAAGGTGAGGGGCCTTATTGCTCCGCCTTCACTCCCGTACCCGACTCGAATGAAACGGAATGTCTAACACCCGGGTTGACCAAACTTACGGACGCCGCCGGCGACACCAGCGCGGCGCTGGGTGTTGTAACTACGCCGGCGCCACCCGGATCCGATCTACTGTCATTCCAGATTGCGCAGCCTTATGCAGCGGATGGCGTTGCGAAACTCGTCTTCACCATCAACACCAATGCGGGCCAGTCTCCCCAGGTACCAGGCTCGGCGTGGTATGTCGCGATGAGGATCGTGTCCGGCGCGACGACGAGGTACAAAGGTGTGCACATGGCCTGGAACGGAACGACGCCAATCTTCGAGTCCTATACACCCGCCCCTAACAACGCTGGTGGAGTTGACGGTCGATTCGTAACTGTGGGCTCACAGAAAGCCGCCGAGCCGGGAAGCAGTTACGCTGCACCTTATAACAAGGTGATCATTGTGGTTAAGGCAAGCGATCTGGGTCTGAATCCGGGCGATCTTATCGACGGTTTCGTTTCCGCTGTTTCGCAATCTACCGATCCTGGGGCGACTGTCGGACGGGGAGCGACCGCGTTATACGACGAGATGCTGGACGGTTTGGGATTCACCGGCACTTACATAGTGAACGACGGTGCGACCTGTCCCAGCCCCACGCCGACGCCTACGCCGACGCCGGCCAGCTTCGCATTCTCGCCCAGCGTGAAGGTCTTCGATCCTGCCGGTGGCGCGCAGACGGGCTCCGAGCCCAGCATTGAGCTGGATGCCAACGACAACATCTACACCACGGTAGCGAGTGCGCGGTTGTGGCGCTCAAATAATGGTGGCGCGAACTGGAAATTCCTGGGCGCGTTTGACACGGGCGGCGATGGCGATCTGGAGTTTGACGCAAGCAACAGGCTTTACGCTTGCGCCCTGGTCATAGGACAAGGGTTAACTTCTACGGTGGATCGCTTCAGCAATCCGGCCACTATGACTTCGGTGACCGAACGCGACTTCAAAACAAACACTTATCCGCTTCAGGATCGCCAGTGGCTGGCCACTTACGGCAACGACATAGTCTATCTTGGCTTCCATGACATTGGCCCGGAGAATGTTTACGTAACTAAGTCGATCGACGGCGGGCAGAGTTTTGGACCACCGGTGCCGGTGATCACCGATCCAGTCTTGCTCCTGAATACGATCCCCAATACGAACGATGGTCGCGTCCTGGTAGATAAGAACAGCGGCGCGGTTTACATCGCCTTTGCTGCTTCGACGCCCCAGGACAACGCGACGACTCCGCCTTTTGGCCCACACCGCAAGCTCATCGCGGCGCGGTCTTTTGACGGTGGCGCCAGCTGGCAGGATTCGGTCATTTTCGAAGGTCCTGAAGGAACGGCCGTAGCCAATATCTTTCCGGCGTTTGCGATCGACACCAGCGGAAACCTCTACATGGTTTTCTCCGCCAATCTCGATAGCAATCGTCAACTGACGCCGACTGGAACGCTTAACATTTTCTACACCCGATCAATTGATCGGGGCGAAACCTGGAGCACGCCGATCCAGGTTAACAACACCGTGGGCAGTCACGTGTTGCCGTGGGCCGTGGCTGGCTGCGCGGGGAAAGTCGACATTGTTTGGTATGGCACCAGCGCCGTCGGTAATCCAAACACTTTCCCAGCCAGTGGCGCCGACGCTCCTGACTGGCAGGTCTACTTTGCTCAGACCCTCGACGGTCTGGGTGCAACACCAACGTTCGAACAGGGGCAGGTTAGCGACCACGTTATTCACAAAGGACAAATCGCTACCGGTGGGTTAACCGGTCAATTGGCAGGAGCTGATCGTCGATTGGCCGACTTCTTCGAGGTTGACTACGACAGCACCGGCATGGCCCACATCGTCTGGGCTGATACAGGAACTTCGCCTACGGCCGCGGCCAATGTTTACTACGCGAAGCAAACTATCGGCGCCAGCGTACTTGGATGCGCCGCTCCGCCACCAACACCAACCCCGACGCCGACGCCGGCGCCTGGATCAGACGGCCCACAGGTCTTTCAGGGAACATACGATCCTAATCCGTATCCCTGCGCAACCCAGCGGCACCATTTCAACGTTCCCAGCGGCAAGTCCCGAATAGTAGTTCAGGTTAACGCCACGGTTCCTACTAATGATCTCAGCGTGAGCCTGTTGTTTGGTTCCGATCCGAATCCTGTACCAGTGCAGAGGGAGGACACGGGGACGTGTTGCGAAGCTTTGATCTATCAGCCGGCCGACGGTGTTCCGGCTGGGGAGTATCAGGTGCAGATTTGTCAAACACCGACACCCCAGGGCGTGCCTCAGAATCCGCCGTACGACTACACCGGAGTTTTCATTGCCGATGGTACGGGCGCCGGCAACGCGACGCCGACGCCGACACCCGTTCCCTTGCCAACACCAGTTCCGATTTACGAAAAAGGCGGAATCACTTTCAGTCCAAACGTTTCACTGCGCGCATCTGTCGCCGGCAAAGATGGTGAGCCTTCCTTGCGAGTTGACAAGTTTGGCAACGCTTACGTAGCCGGGATACGAGGCGTGCCGGCAGGCGTCGACCTCTGGTACTTCGATCTCAATCCCAACAGCGCGACTTACGATCCGCTGATGCGAAATCCGATCTACCGCGGGCAGCCGGATCAGTTTTCGCCTGATGAATCCGTCGAACTCGGCGGCGATGGTGGCGGCGACGTAGATCTCGCCGTGGGCTTCGATTCAGCGAGTCCAGGTAGTCCGCCTTATCTGGCCTTCAGTAGTTTGACCGCAGCGAATATTTCCTCGGCACGTTCCACCGACCGTGGTGCAACCTTTACCAAGAATCCAGCCGGCAATGTCACCGGCGGCGTTCCGGCCGACGACCGACAGTGGATGGAGTTTTACGGTAACAACTCTGTCTATTTACTCTACCGCTCGCTCGCGCCGGTGATAGCCTGGGTGCAACGCTCAAACGATGGGGGCCTGACTTATGGAACGGCCCGCGAGGTAGGAACAATCGGGCAGGTCGGTGGCATCAGCGTCGACCAAAACGATGGCACGGTCTACGTCAGTGGCGCTAACGGCGTGGTAGCAGTAGGTACGCCGCTGATGCCCGGCATGGAGCCACTAACCTACACGACTCACAATGTCGTGGGCGCCGGCAATGCAAACATCTTTTTCACCGTCAAGGCGGCGAGAGATGGAACGGTTTACGCCTGCTATTCCGACGACACCAGCGTGTTCATCAGATACTCCAAAGACAAGGGCAACACCTGGAGCCAGGCGATTCGCGTCAGCGACGGCCCGGAGACGGCAACCAGTGTTCTTCCATGGATGGAGACTGGACCAACGCCAGGTTCAGTTGGCGTCGTCTGGTATGGAACAACCGCAAGCTCAAACAACGACAACGCTGATTGGAAGGTCTTCTTCGCGCAGAGTCTGAACGCGACGGATGCTAATCCAGTGTTCCGCCAGGTTGCTTTGAGCGATCACTTCATACACGGCAGTAACATCTCCGAGGAGGGACTGCCACTGCTTCCCGGGGAGGCGCCCAATCGCAATCTGCTTGATTATTTCCAGATCGGATTTGATCCGACGGGCGCAGCGGTTGTGGCTTACACAGATGACCATAATGATTTTGACGGCCACGTATATGTTGCTCGTCAAATCAGCGGCAGGGGCGCGGGCGGAACTGATATCCCGGCTCCGGTTGAAGGTAACGCTTTGCCTCCAGTTACGCCGAGAGATCCAAACGGACCGCAGGTGGTCGACTTTCCGCAGGATCAGCGGAATGGACTGCTGACAGTTCTGCCAGTAAACGATCCGCTCGACATTCTTTCGATAAAGTACACCACCGAAGGCTCGGCCGCTGCGCCGGTACTGGTCGCGACGATGAAAGTGTCGGATCTCTCGCTAGTGCCGCCGCTCTCAAATTGGCGCATCAATTTCACAGCCAATGCACCGGATTCACGTTTGAGTCCGACAGGTGATTACAGCTTTGGTTTATCCGATCGCGGCGATCAGTTCTTCCTGCGCGCCACTACGGATGCACTCGGCAATCCCACCTACACTTACGGTACTGCCGTCAGAGAACATCAACACCGCGGCTTGATCGCATATACCGATAGAGGCGCTGCTGATAGTGGAACGATCAACTCACTGTCAGGCACCATCACGATGAAGATTGCGCTCAGTAAACTGAATGCAGCGCTCGTGGCAGGACACACACCGCTGGCGCCGGGTTCTATCCTGGCCGGCCTGCGCGGTGGTGCATACACCACCGGCGATGACAATGCTGCGGACAGAAATGATCGTGCCAAGTCAGACATCGCGCGGGGCGGTACGCAGTACGCGATCAACAGTGCTCCCACCGCGGTGTTAACTGCGAATCCAACCTCAGGAAACGTGCCCTTGACCGTTAACTTCGACGGCTCGGGATCAACCGATCCTGATGCGGGCGACAGGCTCACTTACACTTTCGACTTCGGGGATGGCTCCGCGTTTATGCAAAACAGCCCGATGATCGTTCATCAGTACAATCAAGTTGGCACCTTCACTGCGAGCCTGAAGGTGAAGGACTCAACCGGCTTTGAAAGCAACCCGGCGACAGTGGTCATTACGGTCAATACACCTCCGCCTCCACCGTGCATTGAAGACGACGATTCGCGGATCGCGTACTCAGGTGGCTGGCATCTCATTAACAGTGCCAGTGCCAGTGGTGGACACTTCCGTTATCACACCGGCAATAGTCCGCAACACTTCGCCAACCTGGACTTCAGCGTGCCCTCAGGCAGCACGGGTTCGATCACTTACGCGTTCGCGAAGAGTCCGAAGGGAGGCACTGCGGACGTCTACCTGGATGGTGTGTTGAAACAAAGTGTCAACTACCTGGGCAGCACAGGAACAACGCAGGCGCCTGAATTCAAAACTGAATACAAGGTGACTATTAGCAACCTCTCGGCTGGCGCGCACCGGCTGGAGATCAAGAACATGAGCGGCGTGGTCTATGTCGACCGCTTCTGTCTCGAGAACTCCAGTTCGAATGCCCAACCGGCAACCGGCCCGGGCAATACGACGAACCAGTCTGGCAGCGCCTCGGCGGGTCAAACTTCCAACACCAATTACCAGATGCCTTCGGGTGCGCGGGAGATCTCGGTGGCGGCGGAATCGACCTTAGCGGTGCCGTTCAAGCTGGTGCTCGTAGATCCTTCAGGAATGTCGCTGCAAACCGCCGATTCGGTTTCAGGAATAGCCACGATTAGTAGACCGGTGACGCAAGGTGGGGTCTACGTGATCAAGGTGGTGAACCTGACGCTTGGACCATTGCAGTTCACGGTAACAGCGACGCCGACGGTTCAGAGATAGCTTAGCTGCCTCATGATGATGCGGTGCGAAAGCATCGCATCCAGTTGGCATTATCATTACGGCGCGACGCCAGAGATTCTCCAGAGGCGTCGCGCCTCCTTGGCTCAAAGCGATATTGACTGAGAAAGACTGAACGTGGCCTACGCAAAATCAGAACTGGGAGCGTAGCGACCAGCCAAAATCGAAACTGACGAAGAACAGCAACCTAAATTGCTCAGGGTAGTGCCCTGATTCCAGCTTTCTCTGTGAAGCCTCCGTGTTCTCTGTGTCCACGAAACCAGGGGAAGTGCAAACACCCACCACAGAGACTCAGAGAACACAAAGGACGCACAGAGAATTTCAAATCAGCCACCATCTTGCTCAGTAAGTCTTACTTTTGTTCCTGAGTCAAGATTCTGGGATCTGGACTTCGTCGAAATCTCTAATTTTCTGATATCGCTCAGCGGCGGGTTGGGGGTGATTGCCGGGCCTGACGCACAGGAGTGTCCGCATTCCGGCGGCGCCGGCAGCATCAAGTTCCAGAACTACATCTGAAATGAAAAGGACATTTTTAGCCGGCAGGCGCAAAGCGGATGCAATCCGGCGATAGCTCGCAACATCTGTTTTCGATCCAACCGTCGTGTCAAAATAATTGTCGATGAACCCAGTGAGGTCGCCCGCTTCAGTGTGAGCAAAGAGAAGTTTCTGCGCCAGAGAACTACCGGAAGAGAAGATGCTGATCTTTAAGCCCGCTTGGCGCCAACGTTCGAGAGCCGGCGCAACTTCGGCAAAGAGTTCAGCTTTCAGAGTTCCGTCGCGGTAACCCTGTTTCCAGATCTTGCCTTGCAAGGATTTCAAGCCCGTTGACTTGCGATCGCGATCAATCAGCCAGCTCACGTACTCGCTAACAGAATCTATCTCAGCATCGCGAGAACCTTCTCCCAGCGCTGGCGGCTGTAAGCCCTGTTTCACATCGATGGCATGTTCCTCGCGCAGTTGCTGCAGGTCGGCGTGCAGCTCTGCTGAACCAAAATGCTCTGTGAGAAAACTTCGCACCTGTGACCGCGCGTAGGAAAACAACACTTCATGAACGAAGGCAATGGGTGTGGTCGTGCCTTCGATGTCGAGTAAGACACCGCGAATACCCTCGGTGGCGAGACTTGAGATCATTATTTGACGAGACGAAGATTCAAACTTGGCCCGCGCAAAATCAGAACTGGGAGCGCAGCGACCAGCCAAAAGCACAACTGACGAGGTAAGTCCGCGTTTAGCGGACGGCTGAAAATAGCTCAGCGATTCATCGCTGGGATTAGCAACAACCCGAAATGAAGTCCGTGAAGCGGACGGCTGAAAAGTGTGATCTGTAGTGATCATCAGTCATCCGCTTCACGGACTCCCAACCCTGTTCCGCTCTTTATCCCAGCAGTGAACTGCTGGGCTACTATCATTCGTCCGCTTGCGGACTGATAAAGCCACTTGATTCCGAAAAGCAAACAGGCAGAAAACCCTGATCCACGCCACTCTCGGTATAGATAGGCGTCCAGCCCGCCATGTCCTGAAACAAACGGATGGCTCGAATGCGGCGATCGGCGCAGAGGTTGAACCAATGCCAGGTGCCCTGCGGCACACGAATCAGATCGCCGGCTTCCACCTCGATTGCGATAACCGGTCCGGCCTTGGCGTGAATATGAAAGAGTCCACGGCCCGCGATTATGAAGCGTACCTCGTCTTCGTCATGCCAGTGTTCACTACTAAACTTCCGGAGCATCGCTTCGAGCCCCGGCGTCTCGGGACTAACATCGATTACATCAGCCGTTACATAACCGCCGCGGGCTTTTAATTCGTCGATCTCTTTGGCATAAGCTCGCAGGATTTCTTCAGGGGGTGCATCCGGAGCTACTGGATGAGCGGGAGTCCAATGCTCGTAATCAATGCCATGCAGGTTCAGATAAGCGGCGATCGCTTCCCGCTCGGTTATCGTCTTGTCTTCATCAAGGATCGTTACTAAAGCCATCGTCAACCCCTCTATGTATTGGGTAGTGGCCTATCTGTAACGCAAACCCCGACTCGTCGGGGTTTGCGATGAGTAAATGGCGTTCAACGCGCGCAAACTAACAGTTTGCGTTACGAAAACCAAATTAGGCCACTACCACGCATTGCTTCGCTTCAACAGGAGCGTGCGGCCCACGACTTCAAGCAAGAACTCGAGAATCTCAACATGCCGTTTTGCCTCTGCCGGATCACCACCCCAGGTATAGAGGCCATGACCTCGTAGTAATAAGCCGTGCGCATCCGTGTGTTTCCTGAGAGTATCGCCGACGCTATCGGCTAGCGCCAACATGTCCTGAGAATTCTCGATAATCGGCAACCACTCGCGGTGTTGGTGTGTCTTGACGCCATGTAGTCCTTTAAGCATTTCGTAGCCTTCGATTGCCAGACCACCTTCGGCCGCATGAAGTTCCGAGAGCACCGTGTTCCAGATTGAATGAGTGTGAAGCACTGCGCCGGCGCCACATTCTTTTACTATCCTGAGGTGCAGAGCGGTTTCATCTGACGGTTTGGCGCCAGGTTCACTGAGCACTCGGCCGTGTTCGTCAATCATTAGAATCTGATCCGCGACCAACTCGCCCTTGTCGACGCCGCTCGGGCTCATCGCCAGACGCAACGGCTCACGATCCACAACAGCGCTGACGTTCCCACTGGTACCAACCGCCCAACCGCGAGCGTAGAAACTCCTCGCGATCGAAGAAAGGCTCGCCGCAAGCTGCGGAAACCTCTCAGACTTGTCAGACGTTTGAGACATGGAAAAGAAAGATGCTACTAAACCCCCACGCCGTGCAAGTCGTAAAGCCCTGGTTCTGCGAACCGGAGGGATTATCTCGCTGAATGGCGGACGCTTCCCGATCCAACTGAGTTCAGTTACCGAAACGCGTTGCGGTTCGAATAACAGAAAGCTAGAATCGGCAGGCGCCTGATGGCTGCCACGCTAAAATAGTTCACAGCCTAAATCCTCGCCGCTTTTCTTCGACCAAACAAAGATCAGGAGAATCGCCATGAGAGTGCTGTTGGTCTATCCATGGTTTCCAGATACTTACTGGAGTTTCCGCCACGCCCTTTCCCTCCAGGGTAAGCGCTCACTCATTCCGCCTCTGGGCCTGATAACCATTTCCGCAATGCTGCCGGCATCGTGGGAAAAGCGACTCGTTGATATGAACGTGCGACCGCTCACCGACGCGGACCTCGCATGGGCTGATATCGTTTTCGCAAGTGCGATGCACATTCAAAAGGATTCACTAAACGAAGTTGTTCAACGGAGCAAGGCCAGGGGAAAGCGCGTTGTTGTCGGTGGACCCCATGCCTCGATCAGCCCGGATGAGCTGGCTGACGCTGATCACGTCTTCATTGGTGAGGCTGAGGCGACTCTTCCCGAGTTCGTGCGTGACCTGGAGCGTGGCGAAGCCAAACGCGTTTACAGTGCGGTCGAGCGACCAGCGCTTTCAACGGTGCCCATTCCCGATTTTCACCTTCTCGATCTAAGACTCTATACCGCCATGGCGTTACAGTACTCTCGCGGCTGCCCATTCAATTGCGAGTTCTGCGACATCATCGAGATTTATGGTCGCGTGCCGCGCACCAAGAGCAACGCCCAGATGCTGGCGGAGTTGGACGCACTGTGGCGGGCGGGTTGGCACGACAATGTCTTTATCGTGGACGACAATTTCATCGGCAACAAGAAAAACGTCAGGCGACTGTTACCTGAATTGGCTGAGTGGTCTGAGCAACACGGCTACCCGTTCGCCTTTGTTACTGAAGCGAGCGTTAATCTTGCTGATGACGAGGAGATGTTGAAGCTAATGCGGCGTGCCGGCTTCTACAGCGTGTTTGTAGGCATCGAGACTCCTGCTTTAGAAAGTCTGAAAGAGGCCCAGAAAGGGCAGAATACACGACGCGACCTGATCGATTCGATCCGGAAAATTCAAAGCTATGGCATGGAGGTGATGGCCGGTTTCATTGTGGGCTTCGATCACGACCAGGAGGACATCTTTGACATGCAGATTGAGTTCATTCGCGAGAGCGCTATCCCGTGCTCAATGGTCAGTTTGTTGGCGGCCCTGCCTGGCACGCAACTGTGGCGCAGGCTGGAAAGAGAAGGACGGCTACGGAAAAATGATCCCACGGGCAACAATGTCGACTGTACCTTGAACTTCATTCCTAAAATGGATGCTGCACGCCTCGTCGCGGGCCACAAATCGATTCTGCGCACGATCTATCGACCAGCCGAATACTACCAGCGCACGCTTGATTGTCTGACTCACCTGAACCGGAACGGCGCCCCGAAGTTGTGGTCGAACCTTTCGCTGAATGATTACCTTACTGTGGTTCGCATTGCCCTTCGTTTGGGTGTGCGTGACCGTGCACGCCGGGAGTTCTGGCGCTACATGAAGCGCGTGCTTGCCAACCATCGTGACAAGTTGCCCCAGGGAATTGCGCTTGCCGCCATGGGCTACCACTTTCGCAAACTCACTGAGCAGTATTCCGTGGTAGACAATTTAGGATACCTTTAGAGACAGGCTGGGCTGATGTTCACGGGTTGCAGTTGAGACATGGCCCGCCGGCGACTGTCGAGTCATAACGTTTGCCATCGTCGACCGCGGGCCGTCTGGCCTCGTCGTGCGGCACTCCGACCTTAACCGAACCCGTGCAGGATTTGCCGCGACCATCTGAGGCGTCGAAAAAGATCTCGTAGATGCGGCCATTCTCCGACACTTTTTTCGTGCCCGCACGCTCAGCCCTTACCCAGGCCTGCGAGCTGCCCAAACCCCCGCCATCAATCCAAGTGTTGCCGTCGCCGTTGGTGTTAGTCGGTTCATCCTGAACAATCGTGCGAATAGTTATGATTAGCGGATCGTTGTCTGGGTCAGTGACGCCAAAGATACTGATCAACTGCGTGTGATGATCCGGCGGCCAGAGTTCATTGATGCTCGGGTAAGCTGCAGAACAGACTGGGCCGAGATTGGACCCGACGTCGCTCACCGTGATCGCAATCGTTTCTGAGGCTGAACGGCCTGTTGGATCAATCACCGAAAAGGTGAGTGTGTAGCTGCCTGCCTGATCGAAGTTGGGCGTCCACGAAAAAAATCCGGTGTTGGGGTCGAGCGTCGCGCCGGTCGGTAGTCCGCTCGCACTAAACGTCAACTGTCCGCCGTCTGGATCTGATGCTGCGAGTGTGAATGAGAGCAGTGCACCCTCTGCGATCACCTTGTTGCCGATCGTCGCCAGGACGGGCGGGTCGGCGAGAGGTACGACTGTGATCATGACGTTGGCGATGTTGGAGTCAAGAGCGCCATCGTTAGCAATGAACGTGAAAGAGTCCAGGCCATTGAAATTGGGGTTGGGCGTGTAAATTACTTTGTTACCCGCGACCGCCGAAAGCGTGCCGTTGACCGGTTGGTTCACCACCGCAAGGCCAAGCGCGGCGCTATCGACATCCACAGCCACAAGCATAATCTCGATTTGCGTGTCCTCGTCGAGTGCCGTCGCGCCGTCCAGCGCCGTCGGGGTGTCGTTTACCGGCGACACGTTGACGCCGACTGTTGCCGTCGCCGTCCCACCGTGTCCGTCGCTGATAACGTAAGTGAAGGTGTCGGCGCCGAAGAAATTCGGGGCCGGCGTGTAAGTGATAGTGCTGTCCGGGTTGATGACTGCGACACCGTGCGCGGGCTGCGTGACGGAGGCGATTGCGAGCGCGTCGCCGTCTACGTCCGAGTCGTTCGAGCGGGCAGAGATGTTGACGGACGTGTCCTCTGCGGTGGCCGCCGAATCTCCCTGCGCGGTAGGCGTGTCGTTGACGGGCGAGACGTTGAGCGAAACAGTCGCGACGTTGCTGCTATTAGTTCCGTCGCTGGCACGGAAGCTAAAGGAGTCCACGCCGTTGAAGTCTGGCGCAGGTGTGTAAGTGGCAACGCCGGCAGAGAGCGTGACCGTGCCGTGCGCGGGATCTGTAGTGACGGTGTACGTGACCGCATCGCCGTCTGGATCCGAGGCCGCGAGAGTTATCTGAACGTTCGTGTCCTCTCCGGTCGTCGCGGAGATCGGTTGGGCGACGGGCGCGCCATTCACATTTATCACTGTCCAGTCGAAAGACCGGCTGGTAGAGCCCAGGCCGTCGAAGACTGTGACGGTGATCGAATACGCTCGGGGAGGAATCAAGTTACCGTCATCGTCGTATGACCCTCCGGCGCTGAAGTCGACGATGCCGCTGATGACGCCGGTCGCCGGATTAATTGTAAGTCCGGCCGGGAGGCCAATGGCTGTGAAAGTCAGAGCGTTGCCATCGGGGTCGGAAGCTACGATAGCGAGCGAGACGGTCTCGCCCTCGGAATTCGTTTGATTGCCGGGATCCGCGATGGCAGGTGCTCCGTTTCCGGTCCAGGTATTCGTCACGATGGCAGAGGGCTCACAAGGAGCCTTCAGGCCGTCGTTGTTGATGTCAACAAAAGCGGAGATTGTGTCCGAGCCGTTGAAGGCTGGACCCGAATAACTGAAGGCGCACTGCCCGTCGGTGGCGGTGATGCACGAGCCTGAGACTATTCTCGAGCCCGTCACACTGAAGTGGACGATTACATTCGGTAGCGGATTTCCGACGACGTTGCCAACGCTGGCCGTCACCGTCGCGCTCGTCCCAGCGGGATTCTGACCGGAGAGCGGTGTGAGCTGGACCGTGTTCGGAATCAACGCTAACTCTGCCGGCACAGGCGGCAAAGTCATCTTGGTCACAAACACGTCGGTGGATTTGGTTTGGAGGTTGCCTTGGTCGTAGGTTACGTCGAACGCTCCAGGGGTTACAGGAAAGTCGGGCGATGAGGTGCTGCCTGTCAGGTATATAGCACCCGTGCTATCCCGGGCGATGTCGATGGCCTGTTCATTGTCGCTTCCGCCCAGAAAGGTGGAGAACGTGATGAAGTTCCCCGATGAACTCAGTCTCGTTACGAATGCGTCACCAGCGTTAACGGTGCTGTCGAAAGCGTCCGACGTGACGGGGAAGTCGGGGGTGCTGGCCCCGCCGGTCACGACTGCACTGCCCGAGGCGTCAACCACTATGCCCTGTCCTGCTTCGCCGGTTATCGTGACGCTGCCGCCAGGGCCGGGGATGTTCATGGCTCCGCCGAGGTAGGTCGAATATACGAACGCCGTACCCGTCGGATTCAGCTTCGTCACAAATGCATCGAGAGTGCCTCCCCTCGTTCTGTCGAGGGCGCACGCGGTCGTAGGAAAGTCCCGCGAACTGGTCGAACCTGTGACGTAAGCGTTCCCCGAGGAGTCGACGGCGATGGCGTTTCCCTGATCATCAAATTCCCCGCCGAGGTACGTCGAGTATTCGAGCGCCGTGCCCGTCAGATTCAGCTTCGTCACGAACCCTTCATCAGTACCGGCGCGGGTGGGATCGGCCGCACCTGGGGTAATGGGAAAGAGAGCTGTAGTTTCTCCGGTCACGTACGCGTTGCCGGAAGTGTTAATGGCTATGGCGAGCCCTTGAGTACTTCCCCCATTTCCTCCCAGGTACGTCGAATACTCGAGTGCGTTGCCCGCCGGATTCAGCTTCGTTACGAATGCATCACTAATACCGTTGGCGCTCGCGTCAAATGCTCCTGGTGTGGTTGGAAAGTCAAGCGATCCTGTGCGGCCAGTTATGTAAGCGCTGCCCGTGGCATCAACCGCTATATCACCCGCTGAATCGTCGTTGGCTCCGCCAAGGTAAGTGGAATACTCGAGCGCGCTGCCGGAGGGATTCAACTTTATTACGAACGCATCGTTGTTGCCGTTGGGCGTCACGTCGAACGCACCGGGCGTGATTGGGAAGGCAGACGCCCCAGAAGGGCCGATGCTGCCAACCACGTACGCGCTGCCAGAGTTATCAACTGCGATCCCGCTGGGAGGATGCAGAATGCCGCTGCTACCCAGGTAAGTGGAGTAAACCATCGCGCCTGACGGGTCGAACTTTGTGACAAAGGTCTCGTAGGTGCCGCTCGGGATAGGGGGTGAAGGGGACATATCAAAGGCCCCCACGGTAGTCGGGAAGTTTGGTGACTCGAAGGTGTCCCCAGTTATATATGTACTGCCGAAAGCATCAACCGCTATGTCCCAGGCTTGTTCACTGCCGCTGCCGCCGAGGTAAGTCGAATAGTCGAGGCCGGGATCGATGACGAGCGGAAGGCTGCGGTCATAGGCGCCGGTTGCGAAGCCGTAGTTCTTACCCGCGAGCGTGTACCGGCTAGTAACGGCCACGCGCTCGCCGTCGATCTCCTGATAGCTCACCGGTTGACTGTCGTGAATTATTCCGAGCGCGGTGTGGATGCGAAGGTCTCCAGCTTCGCCAATTGAAAGTCGCTTGATGCCGCTATAAGCCAGACGGATGCTGGTGGGGTCGGCTCCGGCGGCGACGCGAAACTCGTACTTAAGCTCGCCCTTCTCGCCGCGGAAGGCGAGGTCGATGCCGGGCCATAGGTTGCGGTAGACGATCTCGCCGTAAGTCGGAAGCCCGGTGTGCCATCGCGATGCGTCGCCACCGATCAAATAGTTGACCTTGCCGCTGCCAAGTTGAGCGCCAGTTGGTACCGCTGCCGGGTTAGCGCCAGGGAACGTTAGTTGAAGAGCGTGGCCCTTCTTGCCCTTAGTGAATGCGAAGACCGCCCGGGCGGAGTTGAAGTAGAAGGTGGCGCCCGTAGTCCGTGCAGAGTAGAGCACGCGCTGGTCCATCTGCCCGGCGTTGGGCACGAAGGCGAGGGGAGACGCGCTCTTTGACAAGGAGTTGCGAGGTCTCAGAACCGTGGCTTCGCTCCCGCGTAACGCACCAGCGAATTCGCCTTTTGACGCAACCCACGTCCCAACCACCATTGCGAGTGCAGCCAGTGTGCAAGTAAGTCTCTTCATCGCAGTCTCCGTTCGTGTTAAGAGTTGAGGGGGGATGAACCTGCTATTCGTGCGTCGGTCGGTTTTTGTTTCTCGTATGAGGAAGTTGTCGAAGGTGCGCCGATATTACTGCCGGGGTGAAATTTTTTTCGGCGAGGTCGGCTCTAAGAGATTCCCTGGTGACGCCCAATAGATCGCGGATTCAACTTCGAAGTGCAGCTAATGCGGAACCGCGAGCGGTAGCGAGCGGATGCAAGCACTCAATGTTGAAGCCGCCGAACGCTCTGCTCATTGTTGACCCTAGCATCCGCTCGCTACCGCTCGCGGTTCTGCATTGGCGCGCTCCTCGTTGCTCGCATCGGACCACGATCATTGTTGATCCTAAATATCGGTTGTACTTCCAAGTTTGAACCTGTCGGCATTAACTCTTTTTCGGAATCGGCAGGAGCATTGAGACTCGCTTCCGATAGTCCTCATAGTCTTTGCCGTGGGCGTTGACAATGTCGCGCTCTTCGAGCTGAATCGCGATTAGGATGTAGGCGGTTGTAGCCAGAGCGAACTCCAGATGCCCGACGGTCATGTCGGGCGTGGCCCAGAAGGCCATGATGAAACCCAACATGATTGGGTGGCGCACAATCTTGTAGAGAAAGGGGGTCCTGAAACCCAGCTCCGTATACGGCTCCCCGCGCTGGTAAAGATAGACCTGACGCAAGCCGAAAAGATCGAAGTGATTGATGAGAGATGTGCCAACAAGCACCGTTAACCATCCGAGGAAGAAGACCACCCATAGAACAAAACGCGCGGCAGGATTCTCAACGCTCCATACGACGCCGGTCATCGATCGCCACTGCCAGAACAATAGAAGCAGAGTGAGACTTGCAAACAAAACATAGGTGCTGCGTTCAACTGGTTTCGGAACAATTCCAGTCCACCAGCGCTTAAAACCCGGGCGAGCCATGACACTGTGTTGAATGGCGAAGATCCCAAGCAGCAATGCGTTTATCAGCAGCGCCTGGCTAAAGGGAGCAGGCCCCCCTGAGTCGATCGATTTGGGCACCATAAGATTCCCGACAAACCCGATCGCGTAAAGAAAGGTGATGAAGAAGATTAAATAGCTGACCACCCCGTATATGAAAGCAAGTGCCCGACTCATGATTTGTTTCTCCTTTCGTCTCTGGAGGTTTGGTTGAAATCAACTCTTCTCAAAAACCCCCACCGCGCAGGAAACTGTCTCGCCAGAATCCGTTCCAGCCCGGTTGTGATAGGTCTTGCTTTTTTTCTTGGTGGGGGTAAACTCATGCCCGTCGCAAGCCCCCGACGCGGATTCCTTCCCCCAAATTGTCCTTCCGTTTTTTGTCTCATATGAGGAAGTTGTCGAAGGTGCGCCGATATTACTGCCGGCTAGAATTTTTTTCGGCAGGCAAGGTGTGGACTGCCGCGAGCCCGGGTTCTACGTCGTCCGCAGTCCGCGTGTTCTCCTCACTGGCTTTGAGCTTGAGCCTCATCAGCGCTGCCTTCGCGCAAGTTCAATCCTCGCCTTCAGCCGTCAAGATCTCTCCCACATCCACCGGGGCAGCAGAGTCAGACGCGCGGGCGGTTGTGGAGAAGTATTTCGCACTCTACGGCGCGAAAGACGTTGAGGGACTGATGAGCCTTTGGAGCGAGAAGTCGCCCGACTACGCTTCGCTCAAAAAAGATCTGCAACGACAGTTCACGAACGAGGACTACCGCCTGACCCAGCCGACGCTCTCGCGCGTCGTTGCGGAAGGAGAGAAGACCAGCCTGCGCGCGACCCTGAAGCTCACAGCCACCGACCCGAAGAGCAACCAGACGCGAGAACAACAATTGGAGCGCAACTTCGCGTTGGTCAAGGAGGATGGCACTTGGAAGGTCTGGCGGGCGGCGCCGGCGGAGGCCGACCTGGCAGAGGCACTGGTGAAGGCCAGAACCAATGAGGAACGCGCGGCCCTGCTGTCGGCGGAGAAGGAGTTGGTAACTGCCGACTTGGCGCGCGAACTGGAGAATATAGGCTCCCGCTTTCACGACAAAGGAGACTACGCGCAAGCGCTCCCTGTTTTCCGTCTTGAGCTAAGCGTGGCCGAACAGATCGGCGCTCAGCGTGAGATCGCGCGCGCGGCCAATTTCATCGGCCTGGTTCACATGTGGCAAGGCGACTACGCGCAGGCGCTCGAGCGCTTTCAGCAGAGCTTTGCGCTAAACGAAGCCCTCGGAAATCTATCCGGGGTCGCCGCCACACTGGGCAACATCGGGAATGTCCATTATCAACGAGGCAACCTGGCCCAGGCGTTGGAGTACTACCAGAAAGGCCTGGCCGCGGGCGAGTCGAAGGGAGACAAGGCCAGAATCGCCAGCGCGCTGAGCAACCTCGGCCTCGTTTATCACTCACTGGGCAACTATGCTCAGGCGTTGGATTACTACCAGCGGGCCATGGCCCTGGATGAGGCCGCGGGCAGCAAACAAGAGATTGCGATCGTTCTAAACAACATCGCGCGCGTCTATCGCGTGCAGGGCAACTACGCGCGTGCGCTGGAGTATTACCAGAAGAGCCTGGCGTTGAACGAGACTGTGGGGAACAAATATGGAACCGGCCTCGTGCTGAACAACATCGGGAACGTCTACCGTTTCCAGGGCAACTACGCGCAGGCGTTGGAGTGTTATCAGAAGAGTCTGGCAACCCGGGAAGCAATCGGAGACAAAAACGGAATCGCAGGCTCGCTTAATAACCTCGGACTGCTCTACCGCCTACAAGGCAATTACGCGCAGGCGCTTGAACACCTGGAGAAGAGCCTGGCGCTCAGCGAGTCACTGAAAAACAGAGACGGAGTTGCCGTTGCGCTCAACGGCATCGGGCGCGTTCACCAGGCGCAAGGCAATCTCGCGCAAGCCATGGCGGATCACCGGAAGAGCCTGGAGCTTCGGGAAGCTATGGGAAACAAATCCGGAATCGCCGACACGCTCAACAACATCGCCGAGGTTTACGAGGCGCAAGGCGACTACGCGCAGGAACTCCAGACGGCCACACGTGCGACAACTCTTGCCGGGCAGATCGGCCACGTCGAGGCCCTCTGGAAAGGCCGCCTCGCGGCAGGTAATGCACACCGCGCCCTCAATAATCCCACCCAGGCGCGACCGGCGTTTGAAGAGGCCGTCAACATCATCGAAACGCTGCGCGCGAACGTGGCGGGCGGGGGCGAAGAGCAGCAACGTTTTTTTGAATCTAAAGTCGCCCCCTACCACGCACTGGTTGGCTTACTCGCGGGTGAGGGGCGGCCCGCTGAGGCGTTGACCTTCGCCGAACGCGCCAAGGCGCGCATGCTTCTCGACGTTCTCCAAACTGGCCGCGTAAACGTAACCAAGGCGATGACGACGGAGGAGAAGGAACAAGAGCGCCAGCTCAATAGCCGACTCGTCTCGCTCAATCTTCAGGTTTCGCGCGAGAGCGCACGCTCGCAAGTCGACCAGACGAGCCTCACTGAGCTCAAGTCCCAACTCCAAAAAGCCCGACTCGATTACGAAGCCTTCCAGACTTCACTCTACACCGCTCATCCTGAGTTGAGGGCACAGCGTGGCGAGGCCCCCGTAATTAAAGCCGATGAACTCACGGCACTGCTGCCCGCCGGAGGGGCGTTGCTGGAGTATGTGGTAACGGATGATGTGACTTATCTCTTTGTAGTCACCGGAACAGCCGGCAAGCCGAAGACTGATGTGCAGGTCTTCACCTTGCCCGTCAAACGTGCCGCACTCGCGCAGCAGATCGAAAACTTTCGGCAGCAGCTTGCTCAGCGCGACCTCGGCTTTCGTACTTCAGCCAGACAACTTTATCAACTGCTGCTCGAACCGGCGCAGACGCTGCTGCGAGGCAGAACCAATCTCGTTATCGTGCCCGACGACAAGCTCTGGGAACTTCCGCTTCAAGCTTTGCTCACCGAGAGCGATCGCTACGTGATTGAAACCAGCGCGGTCTCTTACGCTCCGTCGCTGACTGTCTTACGCGAAATGAAGACGCGGCGCGACCGGCACAAGGCCGCGCCCGGTGCCTTGCTCGCGCTTGGCAATCCTGCCATCAGACGGGAGACGTTTGAGCGCGCTAAGCTCCCGCTGCGCGATGGCAAGCTCGATTTGTTGCCGGCAGCCGAACAGGAAGTGAAGGCGTTGGGGCAGTTGTATGGCGCAGCGCGGAGCAAGGTGTATGTCGGCGCCGAAGCCCGCGAAGATCGCGTCAAATCCGAAGCCGCGCATGCCAGCGTCCTTCACTTTGCCACGCATGGGACGCTCAACGACGGTGCGCCGATGTACTCACACCTTATGCTCGCGCCGGGCGACACAAAGGAGGACGGGCTGCTCGAGGCCTGGGAGGTGCTGCAGATGGATCTGCAAGCCGAGCTGGCAGTGCTATCGGCGTGCGAGACAGCGCGCGGGAGAGTAGGCGCGGGCGAGGGGATGATCGGACTGACATGGGCGCTGTTTGTGGCGGGAGTGCCGACATCAGTGGTCAGCCAGTGGCAAGTCGAATCGGCCAGCACGCGCGATCTTATGGTTAGCTTCCACCGCGGCCTCAGTTCACCGCAGCGCGCCAGGCATGCGAAAGCAACAAAAGCTGAAGCACTGCGTCAGGCCGCACTGAAACTCTTGCGGCAGCCCGAAACGAGTCACCCATTCTACTGGGCCGCATTTGTGTTAGTAGGCGATGAAAGGTAGCAGACAGCAGACAGCAGACAGCAAACAGCAGACAGCAGACAGCAGACAGGCGCAGTAGATAGTAGATAGTAGACTGTAAACAGTAGGCTGTCCCGGTCGACTTTCTTGGTGTTTGCCGTTTACTGTCTGCTGTTTGCTATTCGTAAGCTTCGCACCTGACCGAGCAGCCGCCGCGCCAGTGCCGAATCTGGGTTGGCTTTTTGCAGCGTGCGGAATTCCTTTTCGGCTTCATCCAATAACCCAGCCCGCGTGTATAACAGCCCCAGCACCAAGTGCGACGAGCTGTAAGTCTGCCGCGCTTGCTGCAGTTCGTTCACGCTTGCAGCATCGAGAACACGGAATTTTGCCTGCGGCGCCGGCGGGCGCGGAGATCTAAATTCCTGACCATCTTTGACGGCTTTCACTTGCCAGGAATAGATGCGGCCACGTTTGAGGGGCTGCGATGTCCAGGAGTTAGCGGCGAGCTGTGGGCTGGTCGCCACCAGGTTAAATGCTTCGTCATAAACCTCAACGATATAACCGGTCGCGTCTGCTAGCGGCGACCAGACGAAGGTGGGACGATCCGACTGGACTACTTTCCCCGTCGGCTCAAGCACTGAAAACTGTTTACCTTGCTCGCTGCCACCCATCAGCGAACTGGCCGGCCGCTTCAGTCCCGCCAGCAGTGATGATCTTTCGAGCCGCTGGTTAGTAAGCGATTCCTGAACCATTCGTTGATAAGCCGGCGGCAGGTTGTCAACACCCGAAAGCTTGCCTGACTGATCCAGAGTCACACGCCCATCGCCGTCATTAAGTTCTGCGACCAAAGGTGCCGGGCTCTCTGCTGGCGCAGCAGTCGGAGAGGGCATTGGCAAGGTTGGTGACGGAACAGTCAGGACCAACTCCGGTTCTTTGTCCCGCAGGTTCCGCCAAACCAGCCAACCGGCCGCCAACAGCAAAACCAGGACGGCCGCCGAGCTGAAAGCGAGCATGGGAGATTTCGCGAAAGGAGTCGGCAGAAGCCCAGCCACATGATGCCACCAACTCTCGGGCTTAATGTGACCGAGCGCCGGTTGATATTCGTGTTCGAGGTTTGGTGCCACCTGGTTTCTAAACGCTTGCAGATCATTTACCGCCAGGTGGCATGGCTCGCAACCTACCAGGTGATCTTCTACTACTTGCAATTCCTCGCCGGCCAACACCCCATCGACGTACTCAGTCATCTGGTCGACGGTCAGATGAGTGCGCTCCGCAAGCGCAACGACGTCTGCATCCGCGCCGAGCACCTCTGAGCGGACGGCCAAGAATGTCAGGTCGCTTCCGAGTGCCGTTTCGATTTGCCGACGGCACTCCATGCACTCGCCTAGATGATCGGACAGTGACAGCAACTCTGCGGCCGGGAGCTTGCGCCCTGCGTAGCCTTCGATCTGATTTTGGTTAAGATGCTCAGCCAAGTTGCTTCCGCCTCACAGTCGTTTCCAAACTTATAAGTTGCTTAAACGAGCGAGTTATTACTCGCATTCTCAAATGAATCCTTTCAAACGTCGCGCCAGTCGTTCACGCGCCGATTTGCGTGCGTTGATGATCTGTTGTCGCTGCATGCCGAGCAAGTCCGCAATCCGCGCGTCATCAAGCGGCAATTCGTTCCATAATTCAGCAAATTCTTCCGCACTCATCTCCAACGTTTCCGCCAGCTCACGCACGGACGCGACGCCGGCCAACGGAAAGAGCGCGATACAACCGCGCCCGTCAGCGTCTTTGAGATTGAGGAGTAGAGCCATGCGTTGATTGCGCGGAAGCTCGCGTACTGCCTCCCATAGCCTTTGCAAGAAGATACGCTTCTCAACCTGCCAGGCTGTATCCGTTACGCCGGCCGCAGCTGTCAGCGCGATGACATTTTCGTCCTGATCAGTGGACTCAACCGGTTGGTCACTGATATGCAACAGCTCAGCCAGCTTGCTGAGCAGTTCCTCGAATTCGATTGGGCCGCCGAGATGATTGAAGATCGCAGCCAGGACATCGCTTGCGTCCGCTTGTTGTCCGCCAACCTGGAGCGACATGATCTGGGCCAACAGCTTTTGATCATCTGATAGCGATTTGAGTCGCTCCGTCGTTGCCGCTTCCTTTCGTCCCTGCCACACCGCAAAGCCGGCCAATAGTTTTCGGTTCTCATTCTGCCACAGCGCAAAACCACGCTGGCGCGTGAGCAGGTAATAGAGACGATTCTTGAACGCGTGCCGTGCGGGAAACTGGCGCCTCATCCAGCGCGCACAAGCGCGATGGGCGATCACCGCTGCCAAAGCGCGCACATCACCAATCGAATGCGCCCGAGGCTGCTGACAAAACTTTTGCAACTCCGCCAGCAACTGCACCGTGACTTCCTGCTGGAGGTCATCGGCTTCGGCTTGCTCCGCTGCGTGATAAGGGTTGAAGTGAAGTTTACAACGGATGACGCCTTTGACGACCGGCGCGATCTGCATCGTGATAAGTTGCGCGAGACATGCATCAACTTCTTCTTCATCAGCCGCTAACAGCAGGGGTTCCAGCAGAGCGTCGGTTTTGGGCGGCGACTTATCCATTAAGATCTTCTTCGGCTGAGATTCAACCGATCCACCGGGCAATGGAACACTGAACAATCTTTGTCTCGTTAATTTCGCTCTTAGGACCTTCGTCGTACTTATTGCCTTTTCGGGCATTGCCGCGTCAGGCCAGCACGACTGTCAAGCCGAGGAATGCACCGTACCGATCTGCCGCGTCTGCGACCAGCAGCCTCTCTGCTTTGCTGAGCGGCGCGAAATAGTTGGTTGTGATGCGCACCGACTCTCCTTCCAACGAACGCTTCCAGTCACCAACAACACGGCCCCCAATTACAATCACGGGGCCGAGTATCATGTTGGCTCGGGGCGTCTCTTTGTTGTTTTTGGCTTCGAACGCGGCACTGCGATCTTTGTAGCTGACCAGGTACTCATCAAACGCAGGCAACAGGTGAGCAGGTCGCGTCGCGCGTTTTACCGGTGGCATTGATGACGAACGCCAATAGGTTTTGCCATCGATCACTTCCTTCAATAGACGACTCCCAACCATGTCGAGCCCGCTGTTCGCGTCTCTAGCAGTCAGGCCTGACCACCACACAAAATCCGCCACCGTTCCTGGTCCATGGCTGGTGAAGTAGCGCCGGGTCAGGTCAGCTAACGCTTCCTCACGTGATCGGGATTTGGTTTCGGGGACTCGCTCATCAAGCAGTGCATAGGTGAATTGCTTACCCTGCCTGGCACCACTGCAAATAACTCCGTCCAGTTCGGCGCGTATAAGAATGTAGTTAAAGCGCAGCGGGTCATCCGTAGGCACACCGGCTCGCTGCACTGCGGCTCGCAACGCCTCACGCGTTAACTGCCTGCCGCCCAGCAATGCTTTCGCCATTGCCTTATTAGTACGCTTGAAAACGGCCTCATCGAGTTCGAGCTTGCGATAGTAATGGCTATTTGCGGCATGAACGCGCGGCGCAGTTAGTTTCAGCAGCCAGCGTATGTCAGCGGGGGTGACAAAGTGCCAGGTAGGACGCATGACGTGCGTTCGCAGTATTTCGCCGGCAGCAAATGCTTTTTCCAGGCTCTGGTCCGTAGCAGCTTGCATCCGTAGCGCAAGAGCCCACTTCGCTGCGTAGTAATCCTGAGCCTGAACCGCACCCAGCCAATGCACCACCTCAGCGGCCTTCTTCAAGTTTGGGGAGGAAAGGCGCTGGTTGTTAAGCCGCTCAAGGGCAATGTCAAAGTTTTTCATACTCACTCGTGCTCGCAAAGCTTGGATAATACTAAACTCAAGAAATACGCATATCGAAAATCTTCAGGAATGGCTGAAGAAGTTGCTCCACCCCAGGCTTTATGCCTCCACCCACTGCGCGGGTTTCTAAAAGAACCAGCTGGCGCACGCGGCAATGCGAGCGTGAGTTGTCTTCGGTATTAAGCTTCAAGTTTCAGGGCACTAAACAACAACTGAGCTAATATCATGTTGCCTCGGGGTGTCTTTTTGTTGCTATTTGCTTCGAAAGCGGCACTGCGCCTTTGGCTGGTCGCTACGCTCCCGGTTCTGATCTTGCGTGGCCAAGTTGAAATCTTTGTCTCGTCAATTTTCTTACTACTCCCACCTTAGATTAGACTATCCCGCTAATCATGAAAGCGATTGTCGAAACCACGATTGCGCACTACCGCATCATGGAGCCGATCGGGGCCGGCGGCATGGGCGCAGTCTATAAGGCGTACGACACGAAGCTGCAGCGCGTTGTGGCGCTCAAGTTGCTGCCGCCGGAATACCTCTCTCAACAAGATCGGAGACGTCGCTTCTTTCAGGAAGCCCGCGCCGCTTCGGCCTTGAATCACCCACACATTCTCACCGTTTACGAGGTCGGAGAGGATGACGGCAAACCCTACATTGCCATGGAGTATGTGGAAGGCGAAACGCTACGTCACAAGATTAAAGCTCGCTCATTAGAGCTCAAGGACACGCTGGATATTGCGATACAAATCGCCGAAGGCCTTGGCAAAGCTCATGAAGTCGGCATCATTCACCGCGATCTGAAACCGGAAAATCTAATGATCAGCCGGGATGGCTACGCGAAGATTCTCGACTTCGGTCTGGCGAAACTCGTCGCGCAGCGCGAGCGCGCACTGGCTGGCGATAGCGAACAGAAGACGCTGCTCCGGGTCCAGACCGAATCCGGAACGCTGCTCGGAACCGTCAATTACATGTCCCCGGAACAGCTATTGGGCCAGCGCGTCGACCGCCGCTGTGACATCTTCTCTTTTGGTGTCGTCATCTGCGAATTGCTGACGGGCAAATGTCCCTTCGTCAATGACAACCGGATTGACACGATGCACGCCATCCTTCACGAGGAGCCAAAGCTTTCGACGTCAAGCACGGCTGAATTGCGGCCCGATCTCCGTCGGCTCCTCAACAAAGCCCTGGCCAAAACGCCGAAGGATCGTTATCAAACGGTCACTGAATTGGCTGCGGATCTCAAATCCGTCAGGCGCGATCTCGAATTGGCCCATCTCAGCCAGACAGCGCGCAGCCCGGCCAGCACCAGACTCGTTTTGAGACGGACCACGGTCACATCGCGCTCGGACGGGATAGATTACGAAAAAGAACTTAACCAGTCTCAGTTCAAAGCGGTGATGACCACTGAAGGTCCGCTTCTGATCGTCGCCGGAGCGGGTACAGGAAAGACGCGCACGCTCGTCTATCGCGTGGCACGGCTGGTGGAGACAAGTGCAAAACCCGAGTCGGTTTTGCTGCTCACGTTTACCCGGCGCGCGGCGACGAGCATGCTGGCGCGCGCGGCGGCATTGGCCGACCCGCGTTGCCAGCGAGTGTCTGGCGGCACCTTTCATTCGTTGGGCCACTCAGTCTTGCGGAAGTTTGCAGATCAGGCAGGTGTCCAGCGCAACTTCACTGTGCTCGATCAGAGCGACACTGAAGATCTGATCGATCTGCTGCGCCGGCAGATACGACTCAGCAAAGACCGCCGCCTTCCTCGCAAACGCACCATCGCCGCAATCTTCAGCACGATGGTCAACAAGGTGAGCCCGTTGAAGACAGTTCTCAACCAGAGTTATCCACAGTTTGTCGAAGAACGTTCCGACCTGGAGGCTCTTTACAAATCCTTCGAGAGCTACAAGCGCACGCGGCACATGCTCACGTATGACGACCTGCTCGTGCGCCTGCGCGAAGCGCTTGAGGACAGTCCCGCAATGCGCGAGCAGCTCTCGGATCAGTACCGCTACATCATGGTCGACGAATATCAGGACACCAATAAACTGCAAGCCCAGATCGTGAAGCTATTGACGACTCAGCACGAGAACGTGGCCGTTGTGGGAGATGAATTCCAGTCGATCTATTCCTTCCGCGGTGCCAGTCACAAAAACATGCTGGAGTTTCCAAAACTATTTCCTGCCGCGCAGATCATCAAGTTGGAAGAGAACTATCGCAGCACACAACCAATACTCGACGTGGCGAACGCCATCATTGAGGACGTCAAAGAAAGTTTTAAGAAGAGTCTGTTCTCGCGCATCGAAGGAGGCGAGCCCCCGGTGGTCGTGAGCGCGCGTGATGAGAATGAGCAATCTCGTTTCGTTGCGCAACGCATCGAGGAATTACGTGAAGAAGGCGTGCCCCTCAGCGAGATCGCGGTGCTGTTTCGCTCCAGCTCTCACTCGTTCGACCTGGAAATAGAATTAGGCAAACAGGGGATTCCGTTTCGCAAGTTCGGCGGCATCAAGTTTGCCGAGTCGGCCCACATCAAAGATGCGCTCGCCTTTTTGCGTGTGGTCGTTAAACCTTCAGACACGCTTTCGTGGTTTCGCGCGCTCAAGTTGATCGAACACATCGGGGACGCGACGGTCTATCAAATACTCGATCACCTCGGTGTTGAGCGAAAGGAGTTCCGGTCGGCTAAGACGAAAGACAGTTTGTTCAAAAAGCTGCACCGCTTTCCGGCGCGGGCAAGTTACAAGGCCCAACTAATCCGGCTCGCGCGCGTGTTGACGACCGTTCTCGAGAGCAAGTCACCGGGCGAACAGCTCACGGCCGTACTGCGCTTTTACCGGCCGCTCTTGAAAGCCAGGTACGACGACTCGCAACGCCGCGGGCGCGACCTCGAACACCTGCAGGCGATTGCGAAACGCTACAAGACTTCGGCAAAACTCCTGGACGACGTGGCGCTGGATCCTTCCGGTGCGACTGAGGGAAACAGCACGAGACGCGGTGGCGGCTTCGTTACTTTATCGACAGTGCATTCGGCGAAAGGTCTCGAGTGGGACAGTCTGTTTGTGATCTGGATGACCGATGGCTGGTTCCCTTCGAGCCGCTTCCGAGATGAGTTTGATGATCTGGAGGAAGAGCGCCGGCTTCTTTATGTTGCTACGACGCGCGCCAAGCGCGAGCTTCATTTCGTGTATCCGTTGAATGTGTATCGTTACGGCGAAAACGATTCTGTTCCGGCGCTCTCACGGTTTCTTGAACCAATCCCATCCACAATTCTGCCGCATGCAGCACTCTCGGGAGAGGAGTAGAAAACGCTTTAGTTATTCAACGTGTCAGTGTAATTCAATGAAACTCTGCGGCATGGATAGCAATCTACCGCATTTTGAACGACGAACGGGGAAGGGAAGCTTTTCCTGTTTGACTGAACCCGCGGTTTCTCGCTAGAGTACCGCCAAGCCCGACGAGATCGATTTTGATTCGGATACAGAAATCAGATCGTCTCCCACTCTCCCGATACCCGCCGCTAAGGCGGGGAAACAATCAAAATTAGATTTTGACAAGCGTTACGCGCGATTCGACCAGTGCTCAGGCACCGGCTCATCCCGCCGTCGCATGCTGATCAGGAATAGGGGAGGCGATCATGTCAGCTCTAGCGCCACGAAACAGTTATCGAATTGCTGATGAAGAGGAGTGGCTGGAATCCTCAGACAACGTTGACCTTTCGGCTGCGTCTGTCTGGGTGCCTGATTACGAGGAAGAGGATGAAACAACCCTGCAGGGTAAGCGAGTCGATGCTCAGTACATCGAGCCGATGTCTCCAAACATTGAGAGGGAA
>Ga0070697_100000379_pt1 | contig 34815 bp, 24 predicted proteins | sample KBSK1501metaG_FD_65475 | JGI IMG/M metagenome (GOLD analysis project Ga0070697, IMG submission 65475) | Corn, switchgrass and miscanthus rhizosphere microbial communities from Kellogg Biological Station, Michigan, USA - KBS K1-50-1 metaG | ecosystem: Host-associated > Plants > Roots >...
CTGTAGGTTACGTGCCCCGTAGTCCCTCAAGGGGCTGATTGCCAGCATTGGTCGCATAGGTGGAACTTTATGCTTGACAATCCCTTTCATAGAACCGGGCTGAAGCCACGGTGTTAATGATATCGCTTCGCGTTTCCTTCCGGAACGCGCTTCCAAATAAGAGCGTCTAATCACAGCCCTTTCTGAGATTTCAAACTGACCCACTACAGCCAATGGCCTCGTGGTCTTGAGTTATTCAAATCAGAAAGTATAATCCCCACTTTATTACCGCGCGGTTTAGTTAACCTAATTTGTTAGACGCACTCATAGTAGCCAGAGGTTTTCTTTTTTGATAGCCGACACTCATCACGAAACAGTCATAATACTTGACTTTGGATCGCAATACACTCAGCTGATAGCCCGCCGCGTTCGTGAAGCCGGCGTCTATTGCGAAATCCTGCCCTTCAACACTCCATTCGAGAAAATTACGGATCGCCAGCCAAAAGGACTCATTTTGTCAGGCAGCCCCTCTTCGGTCTATTCGGAAGGAGCGCCCCGGCCGGACCCGGGACTTTTACAGTCGATCAAATGCCCGGTGCTCGGCATTTGTTACGGTCTGCAGATTATGGCTTTTGACCTGGGAGGTGAAGTCAAGGCATCGCCAAATAGAGAGTTCGGCTATGCCAGGCTGAAGGTGGTCGACGAGACGAGTGATTTGTTCAAGGGATTGCCCACCGAAATGGACGTTTGGATGAGTCACGGCGACCAGATGACCTCGGTTCCAACGGGATTCCGCCTGACTGCTCTCACCGATGACGCACTCAACGCAATCGAGGACACGAGCCGAGGAATATTCGGCGTGCAGTTTCATCCGGAAGTCGCCCACACACCACTCGGCGCGCAGCTATTGCGCAATTTCCTTTTTTCAATTTGCAAGGTCCGCGGAGACTGGTCGCCAAAGGCAGTTATTCAGGAACAGGCAAGCCGCATTCGAGAAGCTGTCGGGGAAACCGGCAGTGTGGTTTCGGGACTGTCGGGCGGAGTTGACTCAACCGTCGCCTCCGCCCTTGTACACCAGGCGATTGGCGACCGGCAGACATGCCTGTTCGTTGATAACGGCCTCCTCCGGGAAGGTGAATTTGAATCGACTCTAGCGCTATTGCAGCAGCGCATGAAACTGAATGTCGAAGGCATTCGCGCCGGCGAACAGTTTTTGAGTGCGCTCAAAGGGGTTACTGACCCCGAGGAGAAACGCAAACGAATTGGCAAGGTCTTTATCGACGTTTTTGAGAAGGAAGCCAACCGTCTGGGTGATGTTACATTTTTAGTCCAGGGGACGCTGTATCCCGACGTTATCGAGTCAGTGTCAGTCCGGGGGCCCTCCGCTGTTATCAAAAGTCACCATAATGTCGGCGGGCTGCCGGAGAAGATGCAATTGAAACTGATCGAGCCGCTCAGGGAGTTGTTCAAGGATGAAGTGCGACTAATCGGAAGAGAATTGGGAGTTCCAGAGGAAATACTTACGCGCCATCCCTTTCCGGGGCCGGGCCTGGCTGTGCGGATCATCGGCGAAGTGACCGAGGAACGCGTGCGACTGTTGCAAGCCGCCGATCGAATACTCGATGAGGAACTGCGGGCAGCCAATCTCTATGACTCAGTGTGGCAGGCTTTTCCGGTCCTGTTACCGGTTTCTACCGTGGGCGTGATGGGAGACGAGCGCACGTATGAAAAAGTGGTGGCGATACGGGCTGTAACCAGCGTGGACGGAATGACAGCGGACTGGGCAAGGCTGCCGCATGATCTGCTGGCGCGGGTCTCGTCGCGGATTATTTCCGAGATTCGAGGGGTTAATCGAGTTGTCTACGACATTAGCTCGAAACCACCCAGCACAATCGAATGGGAATAATGGTGGCGCGCATTTCGTCCATTAGTCACAAAACAGGCAGTGTCCTAATTTGAGTTGTTGTTCTCTGTGCAATCTCTGGGTTCTCTGTGCCTCTGTGGTGGAAAACCGCGGAAAACACTCACCACGGAGACACAGAGAACACTGAGGACGCACAGAGATTACCGAGCATGATATAGTGACGACCTTCGCGTTGTTATCTTTCTTCTTTTAAGCCGATTGCCGAATAGGCAGCTAGTCTTCATTGCACGTTATGCCGGATCAAAATTTTGTTCATCTCCATCTGCACACCGATTACAGCCTCTTAGACGGCGCAATTCAGATCAAGCCGCTGGCCAAGCGAACCGAAGAACTCGGCATGAACGCGTGTGCCATGACGGATCACGGCAACATGTTTGGCGCTATCTCCTTCTACAACACGATGAAAGGCCGCGGCATAAAGCCGATCATCGGTTGTGAAACCTACATTACGAAAGGTAACAGGAAGGATCGAGCCGCATCAGCCCCCGGAGAGAAAGCAAACTTTCATCTGATTCTGCTCGCCAAGGACCTGGAGGGCTATCGCAACCTCGTTCGGCTGACCTCGAAGGCCTATACCGAAGGCTTCTATTACAAGCCCCGCATCGACAAGGAGCTCCTCGCCGAACACTCGAAAGGCCTGATTGCACTGTCATCGTGTTTGTCGGGCGTGCCCTCTGCCGCCCTGGCTCGGGATGACTTCGATGGGGCCGCGGCCGCAGCCATCGAATTTCAAGAGATCATGGGGAAGGGTAACTACTTCCTCGAGATCCAGGAACATGGGCTGGAGGCGCAGCAAAGAATCCGAAAGTCGCTGGTCGAGCTTTCGAAGAAGACCGGCGTGCCCCTGGTGGCTACCAACGATGCGCACTACCTGATGCCTGACGATTCCCGTGCCCACGACGTGCTGCTGTGCATCGGCTCCGGCAAAACAGTTAACGACACCAACCGGCTTCGTTACGCCAGCCCAAACTTTTATGTGCGTTCGCCGGCAGAGATGTGGCGAATCTTCGGCGACGAGTTGCCGGAAGTGCTCACCCGCACCGTTGAGATTGCCGAACGATGCGACCTTAAGCTTCCCGAAAACATCAACCACCTTCCTAACTATCCAATCCCTGAAGGCGAAGGGAACTCGGCTGACGACTACTTTGAAAAGGTGGTCAGGGAAGGGTTCGAGCGCAGGCGACAGCGTGTCTGGGAGCGGCAACAGGACCGCGGCGAACTGAGACACGACCTAGCTGATTATCAGACCCGCCTGGTGAACGAGATCGCGATGATTAAGCAGATGGGCTTTGCCGGCTACTTCTTAATCGTATGGGACTTTGTCCGCTACGCTAAGGAACATTCAATTCCGGTCGGTCCTGGTAGGGGTTCTTCTGCAGGTTCTCTGGTGGCCTACTGCCTCGAAATAACTGATGTAGATCCTTTACAGTATGACCTTATCTTCGAGCGTTTCCTTAACCCCGGCCGAATCTCATTACCTGACATTGATATTGATTTCTGCGTAAGAGGCCGCGGCGACGTGATAAACCACGTGGCTGACCTTTATGGCCGGGAGTCAGTTTGCCAGATCATTACCTTCGGAACCCTGGCCTCACGAGCGGCAATTAAGGACGTGGGGCGTGCCCTCGAGATGCCCTATTCCGAAGTCGAGCGAATCGCCAAAATGATTCCACCTCCGGTTCGGGGCAGGAACGTAACTCTTACCCAGGCGCTGGAACAAGTCCCGGAATTAAGGAACGAAATTGCGGCCAACCCTCAAGTCAAAGACTTGATGGAAATCGCTCAGCGATTGGAGGGCTGCGCCCGGCATTCATCCGTGCACGCCGCGGGTGTGGTGATCTCCCCGGTTCCGCTGCAGGAATTGATACCAATTGCCGTATCGGGAAAGGAAGAAGTCACCACACAATATGTCATGTCCGACCTGGAGAAGACGGGCATGCTTAAGATGGATTTTTTAGCGCTTAGCACCTTAACCATAATAAATGACTGCTTAAAGTCGATTAAGCAACTGATTGGCGACACGATTAACTGGGCTGATATAGCGCTTAACGACGAGAAAACGATGGCAGTGTTCGGGGAAGGGCGCACGGATGCGGTGTTTCAGTTTGAATCTTCAGGTATGCAGGAGATTTGTCGAAAGCTTAAGCCTAAGGGTGTTGAGGACCTCTCCGCTTTAAATGCGCTTTACCGTCCCGGACCGCTTGACGGCGGCATGGTTGAGGAATTCATTCAGCGCCACCGCGGGCTGAAGACGGTCCGTTATCTGGTTCCGGAGATGAAGGAGATTCTCAGCAATACTTTTGGGGTGCTCGTCTACCAGGAACAGATCATGCAGCTGGCTCAGAAACTCGCGGGCTACACCCTCAGCGAAGCCGACCTGATGCGCCGGGCGATGGGCAAGAAGAAGCGTGAGGAAATGGCTCTACACCAGGAGAAGTTTGTCAGCGGTGCGGTCGAAAGAGGTATTAAGAAAGAAAAGGCGGAAAAGATATTTTCGCTGATGGACAAGTTCTCCGACTATGGGTTCCCTCGCAGTCACGCGGTGGCTTACGCCTATGTTGCCTTTCAGACGGCTTACCTGAAGGCCCATTATCCGGAGCACTTCTACGCTGCCGTTCTCTCGAGCGAGGCCCAGGACGCTGCCAAGGTGTTCAAGTATTCAAAGGAGCTTCGAAGTCAGGGAATCAAACTGCTTCCGCCGGACGTGAATGAAAGCTTCTCGGGGTTCACGCCAACCAGCGGAGCCATCAGGTACGGACTGGCGGCAATCAAGGGACTTGGCCAAACGATCGTCAACTCAATAATTGAGGCTCGCAAAGAAGGGCCATTCAAATCGTTTTTCGATTTCGCGGAACGCCTGGGGCAGGGTTCTCTGAGCAAGCGCGTGATGGAAGGACTGGTGGGAGCGGGTGCGTTTGACTCATTCAGGGCGGATTCATATGAAGCGCATGAATGGCGAGGCGCCCTTTCCAATTCCATTGACAAGGCGCTGGCCCAGGCTCAACGCGCGAAGCGGGAACGCATGCAGGGTCAAAATGGGCTCTTTGGTTCCGAACCGGAAGACTCTGCCTATGTGGAGCAGCTTTCATCAAAAGGAACGCCGTGGACCCGGGCCCAGCTGCTGCTCGCGGAAAAAGCAGCTCTCGGTTTTTACGTCACCGCTCATCCCCTGGGCGACTATGCTGATCTTTTGCAGTCAACCAAATCTGTGAAGTCGATAGAGCTTCCCAATCTGACCAGCGGCAGTCGCATCAGTATCGGCGGGATCATCAATGACCTTCAGCCAAAGACAACCAAGAAGGGCGATCGATTTGCTCTTTTGCGTCTGGAAGACGAAGCTGGTGGAACGAAGTGTGTTCTCTGGCCGGAGACTTATCGCAAGTATTCGCTGCTGATTAAGAACGACCTGGCGGTGCTGGTTACCGGCCGGCTTGAACTCGGCGAAGACAATCCGCCCTCGGTGATTGTCGATCAGGTACAGAGTCTGGACGAGATTGCAAAAGCGAAAGAGCTGGTGGTTTTGGCGGTGCCCCGCACGGACGATCCGGCGCAATTGTTCGACAATATTCTGCACTTGATTAACACGCACTCGGGGAACTGCGACGTGGTAATGGAAACACCGGTCGATGTTAACCTGCTGGTGAGGGTAAAAGTTAATTCTTCGCTTCGTGTTGAGCGTAGTGAGAAACTGGAGCTGGCGCTGCGGGAAGTGGGTTGCTCGTTGCGGGTCGAGAAAGTGACGACCCAGGCGACAGCAAGTGCCGCCGCCGGATCAAACAGCGTCTGATAACGCTTGGCGGCTCTGCCGCATTCCGTGCGGTAAGGCTCTGCCTTACCGTCGATGTATTTGAATCCTGGAGGCTGTGCCTCCGCCAACGTGCAGAGGCGCAGCCTCTCAAGAAATCTAGAGCTTACCGGCAAGGCGGAGCCTTACCGCACGGAAGGCGGCGCAGCCGCCAAAACCATTTTAAGTTTGGAAAGGCGAAGTGGCTAAAAAAGAAAAAAGTTCTGAGTCAGTCAAAAAACCAGAGACTGCTCCCGATGCCGGGTCGCGTACCGCCATTGAACGAGTGCAGCTCGCTCGCCATCCCGATCGGCCCCATGCGCTGGACTTTATCGAGCGGCTGTTCGACGAGTTTGTTGAGTTGCATGGCGACCGAAGGTTTGCTGACGATCCCGCTATCGTTTGTGGTTCAGCACGGTTTCACGGCTTGCCGATTGTCGTCGTCGGTCACCAAAAAGGCCGTGACACCAACCAGCGGAAGTATCGAAACTTTGGTATGCCCAAACCCGAGGGCTACCGCAAGGCCCTGAGGGTTATGAAACTCGCCGAAAAGTTTGGGCGTCCAATCTTTTCCTTGATTGATACGCCGGGGGCTTATCCGGGCATCGACGCTGAAGAACGCGGCCAGGCGGAAGCCATTGCATACAACCTGCGCGAAATGGCCAAGCTAAAAGTTCCGGTCATCGTCACCGTAATCGGTGAGGGTGGTTCCGGCGGTGCGTTGGCGATTGGGGTGGGCGACCAGGTGATGATGCTGGAGAATTCGATCTATTCGGTGATATCTCCGGAAGGATGCGCGGCGATTCTTTGGAAGGATGCAAAACTGGCCGACCGCGCCGCCACCGGGTTGCGCCTGACTGCACAGGATCTTTACGCAGAGAAACTCGTCGACAAGATCATCAGCGAACCCCCTGGTGGCGCCCACACAGACTACGATCAGGCTGCCCGGTTTCTGGACGCGGCCCTGGCCGAGCGACTGGCGGAAGCGGTCAGTTGTAGTCAGGACGAACGTCTGGCACGACGCTATAACAAACTGCGACAGTTTGGCCGCTGGGGTACAGCCTAGCAGTCTGCGGAAAAAAACCGATTCACGAAATCACACAAACTGCACGAATGGCTACGCTGGTTCGAGTTACCTCGTGTGATTTCGTGGAAAATGAGGAAGTTGTATTAAGATACCCCCCAAAGTGACCAACGGAGCCCTTTCACCACTGAGCCGACCACGCGCGGAACGGCGCGCCCTTGCCTACGTTCTGCTGGTACTGATTAGCTGCGGGGCGACAGTCGCAACGGTGCATAGTCATCAGACTGTTTCGCCGGATCGGCAAGGGGTTGTTTCCATAAGCGATGCTAACGGATCACATCCGTCGCACACGGGCCAGTCTCATCAGACAGAGTGCTCGATGTGCCAATTTCAGCAACAGCTTTTCAACGGTCTGGTCCACGCGCCGCTGTTCGCAATCAGACCTTTGACGCAGACTGCCTTCCTCGATACATCGGTAGTTACATACTCCTCCACTTCAATCACGCGACCCTCCGGTCGCGGCCCTCCTCTCGGCTAAGGCTTTAGTCGGTGGGCGCGGCTCATCAGATTGCCCGCTCCAAATCTCACCGAAACTAAATGGCCAGCCTGCGACGGGTCTGCCTTGCCCGTCTTGCCTGCCAGTAATTGCTTCTAAGCGCGGCGTGGTTTCCCACTGCGCAACCAGGAACAATTTAATAAGCCGATGAATACGAGGTGATCGGATGTCTCAGCGCGCTAACAAGTATTCGCGCAATTATCTGCGCAACTCTCCGCACAATTGGCTGCGTCGCTTCGGTACGGAGCGCGATTCTGTGGTTTGCCAGGGCCAATGGAGCCAGGACCGATTAGCTCGACCCAGGCAAAAACATCGTCGCGAGTTTTACATCGTCAGCTTGCTCTTGATCACGTTCATAACCCATCCGATCCTGGCGCAAGAAAAGTCACGCGACGAGTCGCGGGAGTCTATGCAGGGAATCAATTTCAATAGCGCAGCGTTGCCCAAGGTAGCGCAACAAACGCCGGTGCCTCCCGGGAAGCGGTCTATTACGATTTCGGACGCCGTGTCGATTTTCTTGCAGCAGAATCTTCAGTTGGTGGCAGCCCGCTACGACATCGATACGGTGGACGCGGAAAAACTGACGGCGCGGCTGCGTCCAAACCCTGAGGTCAGCGTCGGCTTCACCGATATCCCTCTTGATTTCAGAGCAGACTTTATCAAACCACAGACGTTCTCCTACGGCGTTTCGCAGACTTTGGAACTGGGCGGAAAGCGACGAAAGCGAATTGATGCCGCCAACGCAGGTTCCGACCTGGCGCGGGCCGATTTTCAAATTGTTCTGTGGCAACTGACCAACGATGTAAAAAAGAAATTCTACGCCGTGCTCCTGGCCCAGGCGTTGCTCAATCTGGCACAAGAAAACCAGAAGACATTTGCAGAAATCATCAAGCACACGACCGAGGTTTTCCAGCTTGGTGAGATTTCAGGACTGGACCTGCAGCGGCTCGAAATTGAGAAGTTCAAGTTCGATACTGACGTGGCCAACTCGGAAAGAGATTACGAGCTCGCCCTGCGCGACTTGCGAGTGACACTGGGCGGAAACTATCGAGCTATGGAGATAGAGGTCGCCGGGACCATCGACTATTACCAGCCTTACGAATTTTCGCTAGCCGACCTGCGCGACAAAGCGATGGCCGCCCGACCTGACTTGAAGGCGGCGCAACTCAGTGAACGAGCAGCCGAGGCATCGATCCGCTTGCAAGACGCGCAGCGCATCCCTGATCTCACCGTTGGAGCGGGCGTCGATCAGGTGCCATCGGGCGGCAGCACCTACAGCCTTGGCGTCGGTATTCCGCTACCAGTGTCCAATCGCAATCAAGGGGAGCGAGCTAAGGCCCTCATCCAAAGAATGAAGGCCCAAAATGATCAGCAGCTTATTACTAATCAAGTGCTGAGCGATGTGGACAAGGCACTGGTTGCGTTTGAAATTCAGAAGCGACGAGTTGAGCTTTACCGCACGGTCGTGCTTACGAAAGTCGATGACATTCAGCGGCTGACTGAGTTTTCCTTGAAAGCCGGTGAAAGCTCTACGCTTGAGCTGCTGGATGCGATCCGCACGCGGCGCGAAACCCTGGCCGGTTTTTACCAGACGCTTTTCGATTACCAGGCGTCGTTGCTTGACCTTGAGCTGGCGACCGCGACGCCCCTGCAAAAGTAAGGTGCTCCGCAAGAGGATGCCCGAAAGGATGCGTATGTCCAACCGAAGAGTAATTCATAACCTGGTGATCTCGCTGCTTCTCACGGTGGCGGTATGTCAAGGATGCAATAGGTCTACTAATGCGCCTTCAAATGCTGCCGGCCCGACTCCGAGCGCGACCGTGTCGGTAGGGGAGTCAGCCCAAAGCCATGCAATAGAGCTGGAAATAGTAGCGCCTCAGTCCATCGCCGGGACGATAGTTGCCACCGGGAAGATCCTCGTTCCCGAGGACCGCATGGCAAACATCGGCCCCGTCCATGAAGGCAGGCTCGTGCGTCTTTACGCAGGCCAGGGCGCCATCGTGAGGAAAGGGCAGAAGCTGGCTGACCTTGAATCGGCAGACATCGATCAAGCCGAGGCCGATTATCTCAAGGCGCTCGCCGACTTTGAGAATGCTCGTCGCACATCGGCGGCCGAGGTCAAGTTCGCACAAGCCACTTACGACCGGACCAGGATGCTCTACGAGAAGAGCATCACCGCGGGGAAAAATGTCGAGGCTGCCGAGCATGACCTCGAGATGGCGAAAGCGTCGTCAGCAAGTGCTGTTGCACAGACGAAAGCAGCACTCACATCGGCCCGCCGCCATTTGCTCATTCTCGGCCTGAAAGATTCGGATATTGATGCCCTGGCAGGCAAGTCGAGCCTGGCCGCTGTTTTTTCTCTCACTTCTCCAATTTCCGGAATTGTCATTGAGCGCAACGGCACAATCGGCGCCACCGTAGGTTCCGACGCAAACGTGTTCAAGATCATCGACATCTCTCGTGTCTGGATCGACGCGAACGTATTTGAAAAGGATCTTGAGCGGGTCAGGCGCGGTCAGGAAGTCAAGGTTTCAGTGCCTGCATTTCCCGGGGTGAGCTTCTCGGGCAGGGTCATTTTGGTTTCCAGCGTTGTGGATCCCGAGACCCGAAGCGTGAAGGTCCGCACCGAAGTGCCAAACTCTGACGGCAGACTCAAACCGGATATGTTTGCCAGTGTGCAGATAATCACTGACCTGCATCGCACCGCCATTTCGATTCCCGAAGCGGCGGTGCTCGATGACGGGGGTAAAACAGTCGTCTTCGTAAGCGAAGGCAGCGGCTATGTAAAGCGCGGAGTGAACGTGGGGATACGAGGCAACGGTCGAGTTGAAATTATCGAAGGGCTTCAGGCCGGCGACAAGGTGGTGGTTAAGGGCAACTATCTGTTGCTTCAACAAAGTAAGCCTCAGCAATAGATCGACATCGCAATTTAGCGGTTAGGGCCCGATTATGACCGACAATTTCATTGCCTTCTTCTACCGCGAGCGATTGCTGGTTGCTGTCGTCTCGATGCTCATTATGGCGGGCGGGATTCTGGCGCTTTCCCGGCTAAACGTTGACGCCTTTCCGGACGTCACCCCGGTGCAAGTAGAAATCGACACCGAAGGCCAGGGGCTGGCGCCACAGGAAGTCGAACAGCTCATCACCTTTCCCATCGAGAACGTGATGAACGGGATCCCGGGAGTGGTGCGGGTGCAGTCGATTTCAAAATTCGGTCTGTCAGTGGTAACGGTCTATTTTCGAGATGACGTCGACATCTACTTCGCGCGGCAGCAGGTCTTTGAGCGGCTCTCACTTGCAAAGGATCGCATCCCGGCGGGTTTTGACCCGGGGATGGGACCCATCACGACCGGAACCGGACAGGTCTATCTTTATGAAATCGTCGGTCGTGGCAAGAGCACTCAGGAACTGCGCACCATCCAGGACTGGATAGTCAAACTACAACTGCGCACGGTGCCTGGCGTTGCCGACGTGCTTAGCTTTGGCGGAGAGGTAAAGCAGTATCACGTCATAGTCGATCAGCAGGCATTGGTCAACTACAATATCCCGCTCAAATCTCTCTTCGAAGCGATTCAGAACAACAATCAAAACACCGGGGCAAACTTTATCGAGCACGGTGACGAGCAGTACGTCGTTCGTGGACTGGGACTGGTAAAGGACGTCGAGGACATCAAGAACATCGTGCTCGACTCGCGCGGCGGATCGCCCATTCGCGTGAGCGACGTGGCGCAGGTTGAGATCGGGAACGAGCTCCGCCAGGGCGCCGTCACCAAAGACGGCCAGGGCGAAGTCGTGACCGGAATAGTCCTGAAACGCATCAACGAAAACACGAAGGAGGTGATCGAGCGGATAAAAGAGAAGGTAGTCGAGATCAACAAGGCGCTCCCTGAAGGCGTGAGCATAGTCGACTATTACGATCAATCCGAGCTTGTTGATAACAGCATACACACGGTCGTGAAGTCGCTGATCGAGGGCGAGGCCCTGGTGCTGTTGATTCTTTTGCTGCTGCTCGGGGACTTTCGGGGTTCGCTTATCACTGCTGCCGCAATACCGTTTTGTATGCTGGTCGCTTTCATACTCATGTGGTATTGGGGGCTTTCGGCCAATCTGACTTCGCTTGGCGGACTCGCCATAAGCATCGGCATGATGGTTGATGCGACGGTCGTGATGGTCGAAAACATCTATCGCCATCTTGAAGAACACCGGGAACATTCCATGCGCGAAGCCATACTGGTTGCCGCTCAGGAAATCGGACGGCCAATGTTCTTCGCTATCCTCATAGTTATCGCCGTCTTTTTGCCTGTCTTTACCCTGCAGGGTGTCGAAGGGAAGTTGTTTAAGCCACTCGCCTACGCGGTGACCTTCTCAATGATTGGCTCCATGTTGATGGCCCTATGCATAGCCCCGATGCTGTGCGCCTTGTGGTTGCGGCTGAAGAAAGGCGAGGTTCGTACAAATCCGATCATTGGATTCTTCAAAGGGATTTACGTTCCCGTGCTCAAGTGGGCCATCGCTCACCGCTATATGGCGCTCACCATCGCGGCGGCATTGATCGTGTGGAGCGTTGCCGACGTTTTCATACTCGGCAGCGAGTTTTTGCCCACCATCGATGAGGGCAATATGCTGGTGCGGGCCACTATGCCTGCCAGCATCTCGCTTCCGCGGGCCATCGAAATCTCATCCCAGATCGAAAAGTCGCTGCGCGAGTTTCCGGAAGTCGAAACCGTCGTCGCTAAGATCGGCCGGGCTGAACTGGGCGGCGATCCCGAGAGCGTCAGTAATGATGAAATGTACGTGCGCTTGAAACCCAAGGAACAGTGGACGACCGCAAAGACGAAAGACGAATTGGTTGATGCCATGCGCCGTCGGGTGGAAGGGTTCCCCGGCGTTGAGTTCAACTTTTCACAGGTTATTCAAACCCGCAACGACGAGCTCTTATCGGGCATCAATGCGCAGATTGCCGTCAAGATTTTTGGCGAAGACCAACCCACGCTCACCAGGGTGGCCGAAGGGATTCGTGACGCCATGTCTCACGTTCGCGGAGCGAAAGACCTGGCAGTCGAGCAGGTTGCGGGCGAGGAGCATCTGGAGATCTCGCTCGATCGCGATAAGCTGGCTCGCTACGGACTCAACATCGCCGACGTGCTCGAGGTAGCAAAGATTGCTATCGGTGGAGATGAGGCGACCGACGTGCTGGAAGGCCAACGCCACTTTGCGATATTCGTACGACTGCAGGAGGACTACCGCAACCAGGTTGAAAAGCTGAACGACATTTTGATCGCCGCGCCGGTTGGCGGAAGAGTGCCGCTCGGACAGTTGGCGACGTTTCGACTTTCGAGTGGCGATGCGGTCGTAAGCCGCGAGAACGCCCTCCGCCGCGTGGTGGTGAAGTGCAATGTCACAGGTCGGGACATCGGCGGATTCGTTCACGACGCCCAGGCGGTTGTAGCGGCGCAGGTTAAGACTCCGCCCGGATATTTCATTACCTGGGGCGGGCAATTCGAAAACGCGCAACAGGCTACGCGAAGACTGCTGATTGCCATACCCATTTCGCTGCTGCTGGTATTTGTGTTGATCTATGCCTGCTTTAGCTCGCTGCGCAACACGCTGACGATCATCTTCAACATCCCCATTGCGCTTGTAGGCAGCACCACGTTCCTGCTGATCTCGGGCTTTCCGCTGAGCGTTCCGGCGCTGGTTGGATTCATCGCGGTCTTTGGGATCGCGGTGCAAAACGGGATGGTGATGGTGTCTTATATCAACAAGCTTCGGGATAAGGGCATGGAGCTGCACGACGCTGTGATCACCGGCGCCAGTGTTCGCCTGCGCGCCGAGCTGTTGAGCGCGCTGATAGGCAGCATCAGCCTCATACCGTTTATCATCTCGTCCGGAACCGGCGCCGAAATCGAGAAGCCGCTGGCGATCGTGGTGGTGGGAGGACTCGTGACGCGCCCGATCAAGATCGTGATGCTACCGATGGTATACGAGTGGGTAGAGCGCCGCGCCGCTCGCCGCGCTGAGCCAAAAGCCGAGGCCCCTCCCGCGTAAAGTCGAGTCTTCGATTAGTTGAGTAGTGTCCTAATTCCGAATCTCTGTTCGTCCTGTGTCTGTAATACAAGGGTCTGATTTCTTGTATTTTGAGCAAGGTTTTCACTGAGCCAACGATCCACGAAATCACACGAACGAACACGAAATTTGTTAGTGTTATTTCGTGTATTTTCGTGGATCGTTCCCTTCGTTGCTGCCGAAAGCCGCGCTGTGTTCTCTGTGGACTTGCCCCGATTTTGTGGACTCAAATTGTGAGACTAACCGTTGATGGACCTGTGCCGTTGGGGGGAATCGGGGGCCAGTCTCACATTTTCCCGTAAGAGTCCCAAATCTCACCCATGAAGAAGCGGCCGAAGTCTCCGAGCACCTTCAGGCTCTCGGCGGTTCCGGAAGTGTTCGTCGCCCGGAAGGTGGGAATCAGACCCACCAGCTGCTCGCGTTTGATATAGATGATACCCGCGCCCACAACCGGCCCGCTGTCATCCTTACCCTTGTGCAACAGTGTGAAGAGCGTGGTGATATCCGCCCACATGTCGAATCCCGGGTCGTCGTGAACACGTTTTTTGCCGGCCAGGTAATACGACTCGCCGTTGTGTTCGAAACCAGCTTCGTAAACAAAATACTTTGTTTTTGGATCTTCTCCCGGCCGGAACAGATTAAAAATCGCATTCGACGTGGGAATGTTTATTCCCAGCGGGGCAAAGTCGATCCGCGCGGTGATTGGCGTTGCGTGTTGCGGATCTTCCATGAAACGGTAAACGTCGTGGATATCTATATCGCAGTGGATTGAGAGTTTGGTGCCGGCGGCATCGCCTTTTCGTTCGCCTGCGTGCGGGTCCGTTTCACCGAGTGAGAATCCGCCGGTCATCGTCTCGCGAAAGCTGACGCCTGGTTTTGTGTCTGCAGTCATCATCAATGTCTCCGGTTGAAGCGGGAGGCCCTCAGGGTTTACCTCGCGCAGATAGTGTTTTGCATCAGCGTAGCCCATATCGATCATGCCGGCGGTGGTGATGCGATTCAGAAAAAGATCCGGGTCAAGTGGCAGGGGATGGCGCGGCTTGATCAGATGCAACTTAATTGGCCGCCGGTGCCCATAAGGCGTCTCGCCCTGACTGATGCGTTCGTTGAGCTCTTTGATGCGATCGAATTCATCTATCAGTGACCCGTTGGCGCTCATTTCAATCATATGAACATATTGATTGAAAAAGCCGGGCTTGTATTCCGGCGTGTTATTGATAATCCAGACCACCCATAATTCTTCCGCGCCTCGCTGCACCGCTTCAGTTAGGTTTGCGTCTTTGAGCCAGACCGAATCCGTGTACCAGACGTCACCCTTGCGGACCGGAGGCATAAACATCGGCAAAGACATTCCGGCAATGATCAGATCCAGATCTACGCGCTGGCTGGGAATGGCTTCATTGGTCTTGCGGGTGAAGTTGCAGACGTTAAATGTACCGGTCATTCCCTCAGCCGAATTGATCTTCTCCACATCGATGCCGAGGTGTGGAAACATTTTATTGACGATTCCATCGGCATCGCACATAGCCATCATGTTTTGACCTTTCAGGTATTCACTGAAAGGCATGGGGGAGATGGAATCCTTGACGTTTAGTGAGCGCCAGCGATCGCACATCTCCGTCGGAGTTAAGCCGGAAAGCACCATGGCGGTGTTGATGATGCCTCCGGAGGTGCCGTCAACGTGGCTGAACCTCAAGCCCGCTTCTTCCAGCGCTCGCAGCACCCCCGCATGGTAAGCAACGCGCATCCCGCCGCCCGCGAGAATGAGAGCACGCTTTGGTCCCGTGTAATCTTCTCGCGGTGCGAGCGCTGGTCTATGGGCAGTGAGTGTAGCTGACATTATGTCACCAGCTTGTTAGAACTTACGCCGAGATGAATTCTTGCGCAGCGCATGTTTTGCAGAATTACTTTGCGCCCTCTGCGGCTCTTGGCGTACTTTGCGGTAAAAAGCCTTTAGAACAATTAACCGCAAAGAGCGCCAAGAACGCAAAGATCACGCAAAGAGTCGAACTTTGGAGACTACCACTTTTTAACGAGATCAACATGATTCTCAACACGATTCAGAGGATTTAGAACTGCGCAATTCAGCCTTTCAAAGTTTTTCCATATCTTGTAAATCTTGTAAATCCTGTCAGGAATTCTCCCGTCGGATCCGGAGCCAATACCAAAACGCCAGCAGCCCGGAAAGCAGATCGACAACTGCAACGATAATTGCCAACGACGAAAAGACGCCGTGCTGGACTCCCAGTGCTACGGCTCCGGCGGCGCCAAACTTCTGAAAACTGGACCAGAGAATGACAATCGGGTGATGTTTCACACTCAACAGTGCATGCAGTGTGGCGCCGCCAAACAGAACCATGAACATCCCTACGATAGCGAAGAAGTGCTGGCTCGTCGTCGTCACTTCGGCAGAAAGCAGACGGAGAATAAACGCCGGAGCAACGACCTGCACGCCTCCAGTAAGGGCCGTGGAGGCAGCGATCAGAACCAGTAACAGGAAAACCCAATCCTTTTTTTTCATGATGGTTCCAGTCTGTTCATGAGGGTTTCAGGGTTTGATAAGCGCGCGCTGCGAAGTAATACATCAGCGTGATCCACTCGATGCTCCACAACGCGACGCGATACCAGGTGTACTGAACCCACTTGCTTATTGCCACCGCCAGCTGCTGTGGGTCGGTAATGCGCCCGGCCATCTCGTGGTTGATAGGAAAGATGAGAATGTACGTGATGCCACTGGCTGCGACGACGCAAAGCAGCACGACAATGGGCACCCAGCGAAAGCCTGTGCGCCATTCCATCTTGATCATTACCAGACATATGAGACACATTAGCGGCACCAGCACTGTGAAGAAACCAGTCGCCGCCGCCACCTGCGGCACGAAGTGCAAATAGTAGTTACTGACATTCAACTCCGGCAGGGTAGGGAATTGAAAGATTACTGTGGACCATCCAGTGCCGAAGTAAATCGAGACTCCGGCAAAGAGTATGGCGTAGCTAAGAAGCAGCAACTTGGTTTTCATGATGAGTCGCCTCACGAGCGCCAGCCCCATTACCCTCAGCACCGTTTAAAGGTTTAGGCGGCGCCAGCCATTCTTCGCTCAGGCCCAAATCGATTACGCTTTCAAGTCCCTCAGGTCTAACGGACGGCGGTTCTGGAAAACTCAGGAACCAGCCTTCGAAGTGATCGTCGAGCACTCCGTTAGCCGATGGAATGAAGGCGGTGAAAATAGGATTCTCGCTGACTTCCAAATCCTTCAGCGCCCGCACGCGCGGGTGATCGCCAATGGTGAGCCGGGCCGAGCCTTTCTTAAGAAAGCTAAAACCCAGCTTCGTTTTGAAATAGAGCGACGACTTCATCAGCAGCCCGCGATACTGGCAGTAGTTGGTGGCGGCCATGCTGACGGGAAGCCAGGCTTTTCGCGGTTTATCGATCTCAATCTTCATCGCAAATTGTCCGTCCTTGTCATACTGCGCGCTGACTGTTTTGTCAGTAATCACGAAGTCCAGATTCCCCTGGTGCTTCGGCATGCCCCAAATACCCTTTCCACCTTTCACAGAAATCTCGGTGCTCACCGGCAGGTCGTAGACGTATTGTCCGGTGCCGTAGATATTCATCATTAGCGCCGGCAGCAAGCGAGGAGCTGGACGTGGACCATGCGTACAGGCAATCGCAATACTGTATTCGATGTACTTGCCGATGACTGTGTCGCGGTAGTCAATCACCGTGATTACCAAAACGCCCTTGTTCCACAAACGCATCGGATAAATCTCATTTCCGGGCAGCAGGGCGCGGGCTTTCTCGGCATTGATCGAAAATGCGGCCATCAAGCAGGGCGAGTTTCTGCAATAGACGGGAAGGTGAAACGGAATGCCGTCAACCAGCGAATAGCGGCCGGATTGTTTCTGCAAACGTCTGGGGATTCCCATAATGCCTCCTTACTAAATCGTTCCGTCGAGTGCTCCGAGGATAACTGGAAAAGTATCCCGGGCGGCGTTCTTGCCCATGAATACATCGAGGTGGCCATAGGTCGGGAAGATGTGCAGTTTATGAAAATCCTTGTGTTGCTGCTCGAGCCAGTTAAAGGTTTTCACCTGGCTGCCGGGCAGGAAACAAAGATTCTTCGCGCCGGCAGTCAAGACAAAGCGGGCGTCGGTTTGGGGTGGCTGCGCACAAAAATCGGCGGGGAGTTCCTTGTATCCGTCAACGGAAATGAGATTGCCTTTCCGCACGCAACGCGCCATTTGCTTGAAAAAAGTCAGCGGCACGCTGGCAAACTCCTGTTTGAGCCACTCATGCGTATCGTTGTTGATATTCTCGTGAAGCCACAGGGCAGGGAAGCCGGTGCCGTAAGTGAAACTGACCTGCTTGCAGACCGCGTTTTTGCATTCGTGATGAGTCGCCTTAACCAGCAGGTTCACTGCCTTCGCCGTGAGCGTTGGCGCGTGCAGTCCCCACTGCGGATTTAGATAGTCGGTAACCAGACTCATCAGCGGAACCGCGACGTTCAGCTTCGTTTCCGAAAATCTCGGAACCACCGGATGAAGCGTTACCGCATTCGCCACGATGGTTTTTACCTGCGGTACCAACCCGGCTACTGCCGACATCATGAAGCTGGTGGAACCCTGGCAATGAATGACCGCCTTGACCTCGTCGAATCCCGTCTTTTCCACGATCTTTTTGATGGCCGCGGGATGGTCATAGACAGCCGCTTTGTCGAGGGTCCATTCGTTCGGCGGCAGATCGATGCTCGCCCGCCAGTTCTCAAGCCAGGCGTCGTAACCGTGATCGAGCAGGGCATCGACGATAGTGGTTTTAACCGGAGCACGAAATAGATTGGCGCGCACGCCGGCGCCATGCACGAGCACAACTGGTCCGCGAGTTGGTGTCTTTTCACTCTTCACATGGATCAAGTTGCACTCGAAACCGTCGCCGGCGGTGAAGGGAATCGTCTCTTCGACATACGGTCGTGGATTTACAGCGCTCGACATGATTACTCCTCCTTGAAGCGCATTAGTCCTCAGGCGAAAGACAGCGTTCTGAACTGGCAATCACAGTGAGATGGGCCGCAGAGTCTTTTGATGGTGGAAAGTAAGTCGGCGACTCGAGGAGCTCCGGTCCCGTTGCGGCGCCGTCGTTGGAAACGTAGGCCGGTCCTTCGACGTCTTCGGGTTGGCGTTTCCATTTCCGTGGTACGCGTTTCACGCGTACGGGGAAAATTGTGAGCCCACCGTTGGCCTCTATCCTGATCCTCAGGAAGTTTTTGTAATCCTCGATGGCCAGCGAAGAGAATGCCTCGTTTGAATGGCGGCCAAAAAAGTTTAGTGAAACGAACAAATAGACTCCCATGATCAAAGAGCCTACAAACCAGCCCAATACGAGTAGAAAAATCAGCGAAAGAATTAGTTGACGCGGCCAATTAAGAAATTCTTCCGGCGGTATTTTGCCGGGATACCACCAAAGATATCCGAGACGGCCGGCGAACCAGCCAATAAAAAAGGTCGCGGTCAGGTGCGTAACTCCATGCACCGGGCCGGCAATCCACCGATATATTGTTGAGTGAGTATCGGTAAACAGGATGAATCCGCCCACCATAGCCACGATCCAGAACACCGCGCCCGGGCTTGTCATTGACACTGACAAAGCCATCTTGATCGCCAGCCATGTATCCGCCAGGCCATATTGGCCGACCGCAGATTTGGCGGTCCATGCGGTCAGGAGATAGAGTCCCGCGGTCAAGATCCCAAATTTAGGATTGATGAATGGGAACAGCAGGTTTCGACTGGTAAGTTTCTTCGAGTCTGGTATTTCGGGAAAACTCCGCCGCAACTTGAAGCCGCCATCCAGCGTCTCGGGTACCTCACCATGAGTGGGATGTAAAAACGCTCCACCGCCGCCGGCAGTAATCTTCTGCGTCCCATCAGGTCCCTGGTAACGGCGGTAGTGGTGTTGATCGCCGGCAATAAACGCCGCCACCTTCGCCTTGTTGCCGATAATCTTCTTCTCAAAATACGCCAGATTGTTTTCGTTGAAGTTGGCGTCGTCCTTGCCATAGAGAGTTGCGTAAACCCAGTGTGGTTCCGCAGTGCAGATGATGACACGGTCTCCAGGTTGAATCTCCTTAGCCACTTTCTGGAAGTATTCCACCTGGGGAACGTCAATGTCGGAATCAAGTTGCACGTCAGGAGCCATCACCCACCAACCACCCGGCAGCTTTAACGCAAAGTAGCTGCGCGACTGGTTTGTTTGCCAACCACCAAACCAATTCTTGCGGAAGAAGAGACGTGAAAACGAGACAAGACTATCGTACCAATCATGGTTGCCCGGAATGGCATAAACGTGCGGGTGCGGAGATTTTGTTTTGCACAGCGCGGTTTCGTAGGCCTGCACCAGGCGCTGCCGGTATTCGGCGCGGTTCGCGATCGGGTAAACCTGATCGCCGCCGAACATAAGCACGTCACCCCGCCTTGTCCTGCACGACTTCTGAGTGTCGGGGTTTACGAGCGTGAGCTCCTTTTGCGCCAGGTAATGGGCGACCGCGTAAGTTGAATTCCAACCGTCCCCAACATCTCCGACGTAGTCCAGCCATAAATCGGTTCGGTCCGCACCGTTAGCGTCGGGTTCGTCGCGTTCACCGTCACCCGGTTTCCACTGCCGGGTGTAATCAAAAATCGGGGCGTCTCCGCTACTGACTGCCTCCATCAGACGATAATCAGCATGTCGTCCGAAAATAGATGAAATAACAACCTCGACACCGGTGCGCGCCAGTTGACCGGGGTCATACCAACCGACCATCGGGCACGGGGTGAATGTCTTAAAACGCCAGAGGTAAATCCGCTTGGTGGCTTGAGCCTGATCATCTCCACTGTCGGTGAAGTCAATTATCTCTCCCTGAGTACTTGAAGTGAGTTTCAGGTCTACGTTCCATTTGCCGCCCACCTCATTCTGGTTGACCAGGACCAGCGCACAATCACTCGGCTTGCGCAACTTAAACGAGCCATCGCCGGCAAAAATCTGGGGCTGGGCGCCCGTCTGCGAATCGCCAAGTCGAATCGTGTTGGTACCATTCGCAGCAACAGCACAACTCAGGGTGGCAGGAGCCGTAAGTGGATTCAGTTCGCCACGAAAGATCTTCACCGATGCTCCGGATTCAACTTCCTTTATCAGCCATTGAATGAAGTCGGCACGAAAGGCCATTGACTCGCGCACATACTTCAGCGCTTCGGAGGGTGTGAGCGGAATTAAAATCATTACAGTTCCATCAGGTGTTTTTTCTACCGAATGCGGAAACGGCGCGAGGAGCTGCGTTCCCAGTTTGTAGGGGCGTCCCTCCGTGGGTGCCCCGCTTGCGGTTGATCTGTGGGCGATCCTTCCGCCCATCAGGGGCGCCCACGGAGGGACGCCCCTACAACTCCATCGAAAGAGGTCGGGCTTCCACCTACATCATGTTCACGCCATAAGTGTCGACAAGTTGGCCTCCGAAGAAGCGGCCAAACTTGAGCATTGCTTGCCAACGTTCGGTCAGGCTGCCGGCGTTGGTCACCTGCATCGTGGTCATCTGGCGCATGAACGAAGCAATAGGAATTCGCAGGATGCCTTTGCCGATGACCCGGCCCTGCTGGTTTTCGCCCTCATAGAGAGTGATGTAGAGCGTAGTAGTGTCAGACCAGCTATCAACTCCCTTATCGTCGTGGATAACTTTGAACCCGTAGAAGTAATAAGTTTTACCTTCAACAGAGGACAGCTTCATCTTGTACTGCATACGTTTGGTTTCAACCCGATCCCGGTCCTCCAGGAAATAGTTGAACTGCCCCTCGTTGATCGTTAACGCCTGTGCCGATAAGGCAGGCGCGGTAGCCGATCCAAGCATCGGGGAAACATAGTTGACGTCGCTGACGGTTCGTTCGAGGTCGTCGGAGATAATCGTGACAATGAATTGGAATGGCGACCCGTCGGCGCGTCCCTGATCCATCCCGCGCCGGTACGCGTCTTCTGCTTCATCATTCACCGCTGACGAAAAGTAACCACTCATGCTTTCCGAAAATCGGACGCCTAGTTTCGGCGGGGCCGCCCGTTCTTTTGGCGCTGACGGGAGATCATAGTTAATCTTCCAGCCACGGTCCTCGGCCATCATCACGCAGGCTCGTTCAGCAACCGCGGAAATAGTAAACAGGGGATTGACTCCCAGCGGACGCGGGATCACGGCTCCATCGCTGACGTAGAGGCTATCGTAAACTTCAGTTCCCTCGGTCCCGGAAAAGACCTGCCCTTTATGATTAACCACGCCCTTGTCTGCGCTATCTGCCATGACACAGCCACCAAGCGGATGCACGGTGACTAAATCTTCACCCATGATTTTGTTAGCGACCGGATTCTGCAGGTAAGTTCCACCCAGCGCTGCCGTGGCTTCCGTTTGCTTTTCCTCGACCGTCTTGAAGATCTGTTGGCTTCCTACGCCCGGCCAATGTATTCGCAAACGATCATCTTCCAATTTCATCTCGCCCAGTTGGTCCTCGTGGCACATCGTCAAGAAAGTCTGCGTATTGTGTATGGCCCCTCGATAAGGGCCTCGCACGAGACTCTCCAGTTCGCGAGTTTTTTCCTTGACCTCATCGCGAATACCGCTGTCAGTGTCCTGACCCAGCAGCGCTGCCGCGCCTGACAGCAGTCCCGGCAATAAACCGCCGAATGCCCCGGCAATCGAGCCCTCTTCTATCAGGTAGCCTTCCTCCACCGGCTCTTTGTATCGCAGATCGATGATGCCGGTGATGCATGGTCCAACTTTCTCCCGTTCTATACCATTGTCTATTGGCGGGCGGTGCCCGAAACCGATGCCATTGATTTTTTCATCACAGTTGTAGGCAAACCCCAGGAAGTCGCCGTTGCCGGAGAAGTGCGTTCCGACTTGCTTCGAGAGGTTAAGCAGGCCGTTATTTTTAGAACGCAAAAGAATTTCAGTCGAGCCGAGACTGCCTGCAGCCAGTACCACGATGTCGGCACTGACAAACATGGTAGGAGCATCAAACTTGTCGCGCCCCGTATTCAGCAGTTGATAGTGGACGAGCCAGCGATCATCGCGGCGCGAGATATAGCGAACTGAGACCTGCGTAAAGATTTCCGCGCCATGGTTTTTGGCGTCCGGAAGATAGTTCATTATTAGAGTGTTTTTGGCTCGATAGTTACAGCCCGTCATGCAATCGCCGCAGCCGACGCAGGGATGCTGTTCGACACCGACGTGATTTAGATTGTCCTGGAGCGTGTCGAAATTCACGTTGATTTGCGGGCGATAGAAAGGCTCGTGCACGTAGTCGGCAGATTTCTTCAGAGCATTCAATTTGGCCAACGGCGGATACTCAGCCGGTCGCGTTTCGTCAGGGTAAGGAGTGGGCCTCAACATCTCTTTCGCATGCTTGTAGCCATCGTGAATTCCCGGAAGATCGTCCCGCAACCCTTGCGGCCACTCCGGCAGTTGGAAGACGCGTGGATCGGCTTCCAGGGCAACGTTTGCATTTAGAAGTGAAGTGCCTCCCAGACCGCAGCCGATGAAGACGTTGATATCGTCATTGACTCGCATGTCGTAAAGACCAGTGCGCGAACCTGTGTGTAGTTTCGGCAGATCGATCTGCACTTCGCGGAACGCTTCGGCTTCGGTATCCGGATATTCGCCAGGTTTAAGGAGTTTATGATCCTTGTCGAAGTCGCCGGGCTGAAACTCCTTGCCCCGTTCCAGTATGCAAACTTCCTGACCGGCCCGAGCCATTCGAGAGGCAGTAATACCCCCGCCGTAGCCTGAACCGACGACGACAATTTGATAATGACTTTTCAGTTGTTCAATGGGTGATGAGAGACGAGCCACGGGGCGGGGCTCCTTTCTGAGGAATTGGTTGAGAGTACAGGTGGTTCAGGTGTGAGCTGAGCTACCGGTGGTTCAAGAATGCTGCGCGAGAAAACGTTTCAGCATTTTGGAAACAGGATAAAATTCTGTCTGTCAGCGGTTTTATATGTCAGAAGTGGCGGGATGGTCAATAGAAAATCGCCTCAAACAGCGCCACTGGACAAAGGGTCAACTCCTTGGAGTGGGGCAGCCTCGAGCCGCACTCCAGGTTGAGTTGGTCCAAAAGGGAAATAACATACTTGACTGACCACGGCCGTCAGAAGGCGGGAGATCTCTATCGCGGGCGTTTCCCGCGCGTCGGTTTAAGCCTGATGCCGTGTTTAAGAAGATCTGCGTCATAGGACGTATGATTGACGCCGAAGGCGTAGACGATTTGTAGCACGCCGTCGATTATTCCGCCGGGTTCAACGCAGGCTGACATATCGATCATCGGGTCGGGCGCAGGAAATCCAAAGAAGTTGGTTATTTGGTTCGGAGCTAACGGTACTTTCTCATGCCAGAAGAACTTACCCGTTTTTTCGCCTACTTGAACTTCAACGCCATACTTATCGATGAAAGCCTTCAACACATCGAGAGGTGTTTTTGCTCTGCTGAGATCAACGTCGGAATGGAAAATCATCCAAGCTTGTCCTACCCTCTGTACGTAGCCGCTCCTTTTGCAAAACACCAGTAGGCTGTATGTATTTGAAGGTCGTTTAATATTCCTAAACTCCTTTAAGTACAGTGATGTGGCTTTATCGGCATTGATCCCCAAACGATCCGGATGTAGGTGTTCTACGCTGTCCGGGGCTTGAAGCGTGCGCTCCACGTTGTGCCTTTGAACGCCGCGCCTTTCATGTATATCTTTGAAAGTGTCGCCGTACTCTATTTTATAAAGAGACGGTGCTAAATCACCCTGTTGCCCTAGACGGGATTTGATTTCCTGTATGTCTACTTCAGACAATGCGGCACGACTCATCTCCGATGAAAGATACTCATAAATTCTTGAGATCGCTCGAGGAGAATTATCGCCGCTCTTGAGTCCCAGCCGAATTCTGATTTCTCGGATCAATCGATCACGCAGTTCGTCAGTCAAGGGAGATTCCCTAGCTCCTATACCGGGGTTGGGAAGCATCTCAAGCGTGAGATTCGCGAGAATGCCTTCAACGTCCTTGGCGCTTTGGCCTCTTAAACTTGGAAGTGTGGAAATCATAGCTCTATCAAGTCAAACTCATATCTCTGAAGATCCTCTATTATATATTCACTACCAAGACTAGCACACTTAGCAGCGGGCACTGGCCGAAGTCGGGACTCTACCAACGGCCTTGGAATAACATACAAGAGCGGTCGCCAATGCTTGAAATAACTCGGCTCGTTGACCATGTAAATAATATCGTCCTTAGCACGGGTACTGATCTCCCTTGCCGCTTCCCATCTAACAGCAAGAGCTGTCAACCCTGAAATTTGCTCGTTTATTTTTGCATTGTGTCGATCAGTACTGTCCACGGCTTTTTTCAAGTCTACGAAAATATCTTTTGGATTTGACGTCGGGGGAACCAGAGCGCCCGAGCCATACAGACCCAAGGTGCCCGAGTCGAAAGTTTCACTGCACCAAACGTAATGAACGTTCCCTCTGTACTTCTCGTTGATGAGGTATTTCATAAAGGGATTTGTCGAATACAGTAAGAGGCTCGACATGGAAGGGTTAGACGATCTTTCGTAACTTAGCGCGGTCAGTCAAGTATACTGCCCTAGAACGGAATGTCGTCGTCAGCCACATCCGGTTCAGACGGAGCACCGCCCGCTGCTGCCGCTTTCTCCATCGGAGGATGTTCTCCCTCTCCGCGACTACCACCAATAAACTGCATGTCTGTGGCGTTAACCTCGAGTGTGTGTCGTGGTTTGCCGTCGCGATCAGTCCACTCCTCAACGCGGAGACGGCCTTCGATATAGACCGATTTGCCCTTCGTGAGGTACTGTGAGGCGGTTTCTGCCTGGCGTCCCCAAAGGGTCACTTTAAACCAGGTAGTCTGATCCTGCATCTCCCCGGTTTTGTCCTTTCGCCGTTCGTTTGTGGCCATACTAAAACTGCAAACGGGCGTACCCTGCGGCGTGTAACGCAGTTCGGGATCGCGGCCAAGATTTCCGACAAGTATGACTTTGTTGAAGGACATGAGGGACCTCTCAAATCTTTTAAAATTGGGGAACTCGGGGCCATCCTACGCGTCGATTAGGTAGTGGTCAAGTGACCGATTGTTCATTAACATTGCGCATAGAAGCAAAAATCCTGGTATCGCGTTTAGCTCGCTATTTCTGTTAGACTACCGTCCGAATTGATATCGTTTTGATTGGTGTAAAGCAAACTGTTAGTTTGCGTTGACTGAGGAATGAAACAAGATCCCGGCCGAATTTGTCTCGCAATAGCGCGGAGCGATCTCATTAACACCGTGGCTTTAGCCCGGTGATAAAGATTGGACATTGATCGCGAAACCGTTTCAACGGTTTCGGCGGGCAGAATCAGGAGAAACCGTTAGAAGCGGTTAAAGGGATGACCGGCGAATCTTTATCACCGAGCTAAAGCCACGGTGTTAATGAGATCGCTCCGCGCGACCAGGCTTTCGCGCACATCGATCTGTGAATTTCATCCAACCAGGGTGAAGTCGCGGTTAGTAGATTTGGTCTAACGAATGCTGCTGTAAATGAAATCTAAAGTCTACATAGAGACCTTTGGCTGCCAGATGAATGTGGCAGACACGGAGCGTGCCGCCACCGGGCTGCGAAAAGCGGGCTACGAGATGACCGCTTCCGCGGCAAACGCAGACGTAGTCTTGTTTAATACCTGTTCAGTCAGAGAACGCGCGGAGCGAAAAGTTCTCCGCAGGATCGGCGAAGTCCGCAAGCTTTCGAGTCCTACCACACATAAGAGACCGCTAATCGGGGTGATGGGTTGTGTCGCCCAGCTGGAGGGGCAATCGATATTCGATAAAACTCCCGCCGTCGACCTGATTATCGGCACCCGTGCTACGGACCGTATACCTTCGCTAATCGAACGCGTGCAGGGCGGGGAAGCGGCAGTCATCGATCTGGACGAGCGTCAGGAAGGCGAGGTGTGGGATGTATCCCCGGCGGAGAGACGTTCTCCTTACGTCGCGTTTGTTCCCATTATCGAGGGCTGCAATAAGTTTTGTTCCTTCTGCATTGTTCCGTACTCGCGTGGCCGTGAAAAAAGTCGCAGCGCCGCCGAAATCGTGGCCGAGATTCTAAAACTTCGGTCGCTGGGCTATAAGGAAGTTCACCTGATCGGCCAGAATGTTAACAGCTACCGGCCGAGGTCGTCGGAAGGACTCGATGAATATCCCGGGGCCACGCCGTTTTCACGCCTGCTGAGAGCTGCTGCCAATACCGGAATCGAGCGGATCAAATTTACAACATCGTTTCCTAGAGACTTCCATCCTGATATAGTGTCGGCGCTCGAGGAATATCCGAATCTTTGCGATTGGGTACACTTACCGGTGCAGTCCGGAAGCGACCGTATTTTGAAGTCGATGCGGCGGGGCCACAACTCAGAAGAATATCTGCGACGGGTGGAAGGAATTAAGAACTCCAAACGCCGGCTGGCTTTGACGAGTGACATAATTGTCGGATTCCCCGGGGAAACCGAAGCAGACTTCGACGCCACCATGCGGCTGGTTGAGAAGTGTGAATACGACGCACTTTTCATTTTCAAATACTCCAAACGATCCGGAACTCCGGCTGCGAAGCTTGATGATGTAGTTTCCGAAAGCGAAAAAACTACGCGCTTCATGGCTCTTGAAGAATTGCAGACGTCTATTCAGAACAAGATTTACAATGATTACGTCGGACGGAACGTGAGTGTGCTGGTCGAAAGGGAAAGTGCAAGATCCGCGGAAGACATGGCAGGTCATTCAACTTGCAACAAGGTTGTCAACTTCAGGGCGAATCAAACACTCCCTGGGTCTATTGTCGATGTTTTGATTACCAAAGGTAAGCCAAACAGTCTCTATGGGGAATTAATGAGTTAACTGGCGGATCCCCAGGCGGGTTGCCCGTCCGGTGTCGCAAAGGCGAGCTGATCAGGAAGAGAACGAGGTGTTGCTTTATGGAGATCGAAGTAAAAATCAGAGCGCTAATGATGGATCCTAACAGCGGTACGCCCATCATAATATTGAAAGACGTCGACAGCGATACGATGTTGCCTATTTGGGTAGGCGCTTATGAGGCTAACGCCATTGCTCTCGAGATTGAAAAGATTGCGCCTCCTCGGCCGATGACCCACGACCTGCTGCGCAACCTGATCATAGAACTGGGAATTCAGGTCGAAAGGGTGGTGGTGACGAGTTTGCGCGACAATACATTCTTCGCCGTCATTGAGATGCGGATGAGCGACGGCGCCCGCATGGTGCTTGACTCGAGACCTTCTGACGCAATCGCACTGGCGCTTCGTGCAGATTGTCCGATCTATGTGGACGCGGAAGTGATTAAGGCATCTCGTAACACGGTCCCGGCGGAAGACGAGAGCGGGGAAGAGCCGGCGCTGGGTGAAGAGGAATGGCCGGACGTAATCGGTGAAGCCGGCGACCTTCCCATGTAAGAAAATAAATCTTGGCGTCCCTGGCGTCTTGGCGGTTGGTAAAACTTGAAACTGTTCGAAACTCCCGTCGATGTGTAGTTAATGATAATTGCGATCGCAAATCAAAAAGGTGGCGTGGGCAAGACTACCACCGCCATCAATTTGGCTGCTGCATTCGCCAGACTCGGTAAACGTGTCCTCCTCCTTGATTTAGATCCCCAGGCCAACAGTTCGATCTCCTTTCTTGATCCACTTTCAATCGAGCGCTCTGCCTATGAACTAATGACCGACGGGCAGGCGCCGATAGAACAGACAGTCTACCGGACGCCGGTTGAAGGCCTGGACGTTATTCCAGCACGTATTAACCTGGCAAAACTCGAGTCAAAACTGATCGGCGATTTCGACGCTCCGTTTCGACTCAAAGATCGTTTGGCGCCGTTTACTAAAGATTATTCAGTTATTGTGATAGACACCCCGCCCACACTCGGGTTGATAACCGTTAACGCGCTGGTGGCGGCGACGCACGTGCTGGTGCCAATTCAGTCATCATATTACGCTCTCGAAGGTACTGACGATTTGTTGGAGACTATCGAAAAGGTAAAGGCGCGTCCCAACCCAAATCTTGAATTGTTGGGTGTGCTGGTAACGTTGCATGATAAGCGGACCACGCTCGCGCGTGAGGTTCATGAACAAATCAAGAAAGTCTTTGGTCCGAAGTTGTTTGAGACGGTCATAACCAAGAGCGTCAGACTTGAGGAATCGCCTGCCTACAAGGAAGCCATTTTTAGCTTTGCTCCAAATTCATCGGGCGCTATTGAATACGCAAATTTATGTGACGAGGTAATGAAACGTGTCTAAAAGGGGACTGCCGACAGGACTTCAAATGCGCCACGACGCCCACTATGTCGAGGAGTTGTCGCAGCATCAGCCCGCCGCAGTGGGACGGATGGTTAACCTGGACAAGATCGATCCAAATCCGGAACAACCGCGTACTGACTTTGGAGATTTGACCGAGCTTACCGCTTCAATTGCCGAGAAGGGTGTATTGGAACCTCTATTGGTTAAGCCCTCACGTGCTACCGGACGCTGGATGATTATTGCGGGCGAACGCCGTTTCCGAGCCGCGCGCGCAGCGGGACTGACAGAAGTGCCCTGCGTGGAGATGGACATCGACGAGGGTGCGGTGGCCGAGATTGCGCTGATCGAAAACATGCAGCGTAAAGATCTGACCGTCTGGGAAGAGGCTGATGGCTTGCTGGCGTTGTGCGAGAGGTTTGGTTATACGCATGAAGAGGTCGCGCGAAAGGTTGGGAAGAGCCGAAGTACGGTTACCGAGGCCCTTTCGATTGCCGCCATACCTGCCGACGTAAGAGACATTTGCCGCCAGGCGGATGTCTCGGCAAAGTCTATGTTGCTTCAGATTGTGCGCCAGCCGGATGAAGAGGGAATGCGAAGACTGGCAAAGGAAATTACATCTCGCGGACTGACACGCGAAGATGCAAGGGAAGTGAGACGGCAGGAAATGGGTCCGCGCGTCGCCCCTGAATCCAAGCCTTACACTTTCAAATACGCTTCACCGCAGAAGGAATTTACGTTGGAGGTCCGTTTTCGAAGATCGAATGTTGATTCTCACGACGTGGCCCAGGCGTTAAGATCAGTCGCCAAGAGTATCGACAGCGGCAACAACAAACCCGACGATCCCACCTCAGGAGATTAAGCAGCCTCTACTTCGCAGCCTTCTTCTTTTCCGCGGCCGCTCGCTTCTGCAATCCCTTCGCCCAACGCTCGAGAGTGGGCTGCAGGGGCTTAAACAGACGGGCACGGAAACTGTGCTTCTTCTCGTTCCACAACTTAAGGTGCTTCTCGGTATAAGTTCTCACCGCCGGCTCGAGCTGAGTCTTCTTAAGCGAATGCTTTAAGGTGAAATGGTAATGCTGTCCAACAAGGGAAAAGAGAGTTGCAGTCAGGTTGCCCCTAAACGAGAGGCGCGGCACGATGCGTTTATGGATTGGTTTATCGCCGGGCAGCAGGACGCCCATGGCCAACTCCAACCAGGCTCCTTTTGGACCCTGGCGGGGATGGTAGAGCCCGGGTAACTCCGAGGCTTGCACAGTGCCTCTGATACGAGGTTCGGATATGAACTCTACCAGCCTGATACGTTCCAGGCCGCGTGTATGCTCTCTGGGCAAACTATCGAAGGCCCCTTCGATATGCTCGACAGTCTCTTTCGGAAGTTTTCTTTCGATCTGATTCTCGATTTTTACAGCCACTAAACAGACACCTCGCCAGCACGTAATCTACGCTATAAATGAATCCGTCACTGTAAAGGTGCGGCGCTAAGCGGGTCAAGCGAGGTGAACGGCGGGTGGTGCCCAAAGTTCAACTCTTTGCGTGATCTTCGCGTCCTTGGCGCTCTTTGCGGTTGAATGTCTTAAAAGCTTTTTTTTCCGCGAAGTACGCAAAGTACCGCAAAGGTGCGCAAAGGAATTCTTCAAATTACGCCAGTACGCGGGTGAGTAGGCTGCTGTTTTGAAAGGCAAATGGGCGCCACTGTCACAGGAAAGCAGCAACGCCCAGTTGGGGCGAACTCTACAGTGACCCTATTTTTTCAAGGGGCCACTTAACTTTGCCACGCGCGCCAGGACCGCAGTTCGAACCATCCCGACCCACGATTCACCTTTATTCAAAGGAACATGGGCGGTCCAGATCCTGCTATCGTAAAAATGAATGATGTACTCGCCCGAGCGCTTGGTGATCTTCCCGACGTTCAGCTTAAAAGGGATTAGCTTCTCGTCCCACAGTTCATCAAGCACCTGTTGCGCTTCGGCTTCGAGCGTAAGAGACTTAGCTGTTGAGGGGTGCGCTCCTGGTCGTCCGATATAACCTGAGCCTGGCATTGATTCCTTATCTGGGCAAGCGTTGGCATCATACGCTTCGCAAGCTGGTATTCATAACGCCTTCGGCTATTCGAGTGAAACAAGCTAATGCTTCGAATAGCGTTCGAGTAAGATAATCAAGCTTTCATAGTTCGAACGTTTTGCGTCCGGACTATTCATTCACAAACGGGGAACCCCTGGGACTCGACCCTATTTATCGCTGAAAAGGGAGCCTCTGGGCAGGCAGCAGCCAATATTGAGCGCGTCTGATAATACATATTATGTCACAGGGAGGGGGGGGCTTTGCCTCATAACTCCGATTATCGGCTGGATTATGGGGTAAACCGCATTTCTGCCCCAAAAATCAATTGATCTGGTCTACTAGGTGAGCGCTGGAGGGTGTTTCAATAACGGCCTACAAAAGAAGCTCAGAGAATCGCCTCCTAGTTTGCAGATAATCCGTTGAATGCCAGACGCCAGTCCCATCCGCAATCATACCTCCAGAGGTCAAATTAACGCCCTTATTAAACGTACGATGTTAAATGTACGGTGTTAAGTGTACGGATTGCTCCTTCGTTCTCCGAAGGCTACACTTACCTGCCCTAAATATTTTGGTGTGGATAATTCTTAACGCAATTCTTCACACCCATACGGCGAACCAAAGCAAAATACATCGAGAAGGTAGAGATCGTCTTCAAGGACGGAATCGGCTACGACTCGGATAAGCTTATCCAATCTATGCAGCGGTTGGCAGGAATCCGTTGAGTGGATCCGATGGGAATGCAGGGATCTGATTGGGTTAGTCTCATGATCGAGTTGACAATAGGGGACAAATAGCAAAGGAGGCTTGCTGATGGATCGCCGTACTTTTCTCGAGGCATCAACGCTGCTCGCAGGCGGAGCGGTTTTGAAAACAATCCCTCGCAGTGATATCGAAAGGCCGGCAGAAGCTGCCACGACGGATATTCCTGATCAGCCGATGATCGGCATCCAGGTCGGTGCCGTATCGTTTGCTGACGAAGGCACGGAGAAAGTGCTCGACGGATTTCAGGAAATGGCCGGTATCAACACCCTTTTCCTGGCAACGTTCACCTATGGCCGGGGGATAGCGGGTCGGCAAATTCGCGGCAGTGCCTTACCCGATCATGGCAAACAGGAATACGACGACAACTTTCGCGGCGGAAACTTCGCGACACCGCATCCGCAGTATTATCGGAACACGACGATTGTTCCTGAGAAGGCACCCGACCATCCTGGCTACGACGTGATTGCAGACGTGCTGCCTGCGGCTCGCCGCCGCGGTATGAAAGTGATCTGCTGGTTCGAGGACGCATTTCGGCGCGAGCTGACCGGCTATAACAAAGCGACTGAGATCGATCTACACGGGCAACCCACTGCACTCGCCTGCCTGCGAAATCCGAACATGCGAAATTTCTGGCTGGGCCTGGCGGAAGATTATTTGCGCTCTTACGACGTTGATGGATTGATGTGGGGCAGCGAGCGACAGGGGCCGCTCGACAATGCGCTTGGGGCGAGTCATGGCGGCGGTGGTCCGCGAACAATCGCCTGCTTCTGTCCGCACTGTCTCGAAGCGGCTCGCAAAGACGGGATCCGTGTCGATCGCGCGCGAGAAGGCTTTGTCGAACTTGAGCGCTGGAGCGCGGCAATTCGAAATGGCCAGCAGCCGGCAGACGGCGCCTTCGTTACTTTCTGGCGATTGCTGCTCAAGTATCCGGAGTTGTTGGCCTGGGAACGGCTCTGGAACGACGGGCTCAATGACACCTATCGCGCGATGTACGCGTTGGCCCACAACATCGCGCCCAGGAAAGGCATTGGTTGGCATATCTGGCACAACAACTCATTCTCGCCGTTCTATCGCGCCGAGCAGGACTACGCTGAATTCAGCAAGTACTCAGACTTTCTCAAAGTCGTGATGTACAACAACTGCGGTGGCCCACGGATGGCCCAGTATGTGCGGAATGTTCACGCAACGCTCTTCGCGGACCTGACGCCTGAACAGGTTCTTGATTTCACATACGGTGTGCAGCAGTATCGCGAACAGCCGCTCGATAGCATTCCGAAAGAAGGGTTGTCGGCGGATTATGTGCTGCGCGAGACGAAGCGCGCAGTGTCAGGTGCAGCGCCGCACGTCAAGATCTGGCCCGGTCTCGATATCGATATCCCGACTGGTGCAAATGATAAAAAGACCGAGCCCGACGATGTGTATCAGGCGGTGAAGGCCGCATTCCAGGGTGGCGCCCACGGCGTTTTGTTATCCAGGAAATATTCGGAGATGCGGCTTGACAACCTCCGTGCCGCCGGCCGCGCGATTCGTGAGTTGAAGACCGCGTAACAATCCACGATGTGGTCAGACGCTCCGGTCCAAATGTGTTAGACGGCCAATGTATCTGGCAAGCGGACCAATGCGACCGAGAGTCTCGGATCGGTATGCGCGCAGCTGGTTGACGGCCGGCTTGGCATTACGGCGGATATAGGCGACGTGACCGAGCCGGTCGAGCCCTCCGACCCAACCAAGGCTCGTATCACCGCAGTCGCTTTTGGCGGCAGCTCCGGTCTCAACCAGACAATCGGCCCACTTCCAGTTTTCCAACAGACCTCTTCACACGAGTAAACGCCATCGGGTTGTTCCGAGTATTCCCGATGTGCGTAGCCACTCAGTGCGGGAGGCGGCACTTCAGCGGAGCGCTACCGGAGAACGTCTCGCGGCACTCCGTCCTTCGTGATCGCAACGGGTCTGATGAGTCCCTGCTCGTCGAAGCGCATTTCATCAATGCAAACAACTCGGTGGTTGCGGTCTGATTCACCCAGAGGCCTGCGGTGATAGACGACGTACCATTTGTTGGAGCCCGGCGCATGCAGGACAGAATGATGCCCAGCGCCGGTGGCGATCGATGGATCCTGCTGCAGAATCTTTCCAATGCGATCGAAAGGCCCGAAAGGTGACGACGCTATAGCGTAGGCAACCGCATAGTCAGGCCCTGTCCAGCCACCTTCCGACCACATGAAATAGTACTTCTTGTCCTTCAGGAACATGAAGGCGCCTTCGACGTAACCGTTGGGTGTGATCTCCTTGAACGTCGTCCCATCGGCGAAGGGAATGAAGCCCGTGAAGTCCTCCTTCAGCTTCGCGATATTACAGTGTCGCCAGCCACCGTAAATGATGTAGTGTGACCCGTCGCGGTCCTCGAATACGAACTGATCAATCGGCTGCGCACCGTTGTGAAACTGGTCGATCAAAGGCTTCCCGAGAAAGTCCTTGAACGGGCCTCCCGGTCGCCGCGATCGGGCGACACCGATGCCTCCCAACTGCTGGTCGTTCTGAATGTCGTTGGCGCCGAAAAACAGGTAGTACCAGCCGCCCTTCTGCACCACCGACGGCGCCCACAATGCGCGCTTGGCCCAGCGAACGTCGCGCGCATCCAGCACGCGCGGGTGCTTCTTCCAGATCACCAGATCCTTAGAGGAGAACGCGTCCATGAAGACCTGTTCGCCGTACCGCGCTGAATACGTTGGGTAGATCCAGTACTCGTTCTGAAAGATGCGCGCTTCAGGGTCCGCATACCAGCCGGCTAAGATCGGATTACCTGATCGGGGCCCCTGAGCAAGGGCGTGGTTGCTCAACAGCAACTGTAGACAACAACACGTCAGCAGAACGTTCCAAAAGCCCACCGACCCGCATGCACGAATGCCGAGGCTGCGACTACTCAACCCTGGTGGATGCATCTCGCCTCCTCGACATGGTCCATCTACAGCGCCGACACTATGCCTCCGACGCCCGAGAGATTCGCCGGCAGATCGAGTGTGACCTCGCGCGCCAGGTCGAAAAACGGAGTGTGGACGCTTCCTCGGCCGCGGTTGCAGCACTGCAAGCTGATGGCGCAGCGCAAGAATCTCGATGTGCATTCCTGCTCGTGTCCGAAAATACGAGCGCAGCATAGAAAGAAAGGACGATGAAACGGCTTTCATCACTGTGTGAGGTTAGCAGCCGAAGCTGCTAACTTCAATGATTACACGGTGGACCGAGTCTTGGTAGGGACAGCTGATTGAGATCAGGTTCTGAAAAGACTTTTGGGGCGGGAAACCTACTTCGGGGGCAACAACGACTTTTTAGGCAAAGCCGTC
>Ga0070697_100000380_pt1 | contig 34660 bp, 27 predicted proteins | sample KBSK1501metaG_FD_65475 | JGI IMG/M metagenome (GOLD analysis project Ga0070697, IMG submission 65475) | Corn, switchgrass and miscanthus rhizosphere microbial communities from Kellogg Biological Station, Michigan, USA - KBS K1-50-1 metaG | ecosystem: Host-associated > Plants > Roots >...
CCGAGGAGCAGTTCCCATGATCAGACCGCAGCTTCAGGAATTCATGCGTCGCATGGATCAAAAATCAGTCGCCATCATTCCCAGCGCTCGCGAAGCGACCCGTTCCAACGATACGCAGTATCGCTTTCGTCAGGATTCTGACTTCTATTATCTGACCGGCTTCGAAGAGCCCGACTCAATTGCCGTCATCGCGCCCGGCAGGGAACAGAAGTACACGCTGTTTGTTCGTCCGCGTGACCCGGAGCAGGAGATTTGGGTGGGACGTCGCGCCGGAGTTGAAGGCGCGAAGAAAGAGTTTGGCGCCGACGAATCGTTTCCCGTTGCCGAGTTTGAAACGAAGCTTCAGGACTTACTCGATGGCGCCGACAAACTTTACTTCCGTCTCGGCGCCTATCCGGATCTCGACAACACCGTCATTCGGCAGATCGCGCAAATGCGCGCGTTCAACCGCAAGCCGATCCATCCACCGCGGACCATCATCGATCCCGCCACAATCGTTCATGAGATGCGAGTCTTGAAGTCTCCTGACGAGATCAAGCTAATGCAAAAAGCTGCGGACATTGCCGCGGAGGCCCACGTGGAAGCGATGAAAACGGTCAAGCCGGGGATGAAGGAATACGAAGTCGAGGCGCTCATTGAACAAATATTTCGCCGACAAGGAGCTTCAGGACCTTCGTACAACTCAATAGTTGGCGCCGGCGCCAACGCCACTGTGCTTCATTACATAAACAACGACGGCGAGTTGCGCGATGGCGAGTTGCTGCTGGTTGACGCCGGAGCTGAGTACAAAGGCTACGCCTCCGACATCACGCGCACCTTCCCAATCAATGGCCGCTTCTCGAAGGCCCAGCGCGAAATCTACGACCTCGTGCTCGAGACGCAGATGTCATGCGTGGAGATGGTCCGGCCGGGCGTTACGCACGACGAACTGAAAGCACACTCGGTCGAGATGTTGACGGAGGGCATGGTCAAGCTCGGGCTTCTAAAGGGAGAACCCGCTCAGCTCATCAAGGAAGAGAAGTACAAGCAGTTTTACATGCACGGCCTCGGGCATCTGCTGGGCATAGACGTGCACGACGTTGGGATTTATTACTACGACAAGCAATCGCGCGCGCTCGAGCCGGGCGTAGTGATGACCGTCGAACCGGGAATCTACGTCGCGCCGGACACGAAAGACATTCCCGAACAATATCTCGGGATCGGCGTGCGCATTGAAGACGACGTGCTGTGCACGGCCAACGGTCCGAACGTGTTGACTACCGGAGTGCCGAAGAATGCAGACGAGATTGAAGCGCTAATGGCGCGCTAGAAGAAGGCAGCAGGCAGAAAGCAGAAGGCAGCAGGCAGAAGGCAGCAGGCAGAAAGCATCCGGGCCTATTGTTTCTGCCTTTTGCTTTCTGCCTACTGCCTTCTATCTTTTCACTGACAACTCTGCCACGATCTCCTTTACGATCGCTCGCCCCTTCTCAACTTCCTCAGGCTTCAGAGAGATCGCACCGACGACAGCGTGACCGCCGCCGCCGTAGCGTTCGCAAATCTTGGCGATGTTGTGAGTACGCGGACGCGGCGCCCACGGGTTCGAGCCGACGGAAATCTTGGTGCGTTGCGAGCCGCGGGTTAAGGCGACCGTGTACGTTGCCTCCGGAAAGAGATAGTAAGGGATGAACTTGTTAAAGCCTTCGTAGCCCTCATCAACCAGATCAAACTGGACTACGTCGTTGGCAAACATGGCCTGGCGACGAACCGCCTCCAGCGTTTCCAGATGCTGTCTTAGAATTGGCTGGAAACGCCGCTGCACTTCTTCCCCAGTAGCAACTTCATCGAGCGATTTCACGGTGAGCTGGCGAATAATCTGCTCGATAAACTTGTCATCCGGATCGGATTCGATCACTTGCATCAGTTGCAACGCCGGCTCTTTCAATTCCACACACTGCGCGGCTGATTCATAGAGGGCGCCGTCGATGATGTGGGCCCAGTGAATCAGATCTCTTAGTGGCTTGTCGTCAAACCCAAACTGATTGCGCGCGACGTCGGCGATAAACTCCGTGCACGACTTGCGCGTCGCATCGAGAAATTTCTTTCCGGAATGGTCAGCGCGAAAGTGCGCTTCATCCGCGGGCGTAAGAAACGCCGATTGGTGATGATCAAACCACCAGGTCAGTTTCTCCGTCGCCGCATATTTGAAATCGACGATCGCGTTTTCGTCGCCGTCCAGTAGATCGATATCAAACAAGTTCCCGGGGCGATGCAGCAGGCCTGCGTAGTTCACTTCAGCGCCGGGATGAACGCGTTCCTGATAGAAACGGGTAAAGGTTGCGGCCGAGGCGACGCCGTCAAAACAGTGGCCGTGATAAAGCAAACGAAGTTTCATAGTTTTTGATTAAACCCAACGCAAAAAAGCTGGCAATCTTAGCAGCGAAATCATTCACCGCAAAATTGCATATTCTTATGAGCACTGCTGAGGTTGAGATTCGTCGTTGAGGAGACGACCAATCACGTTGGCCGAGGCTGGGTCCGGGCGTAGTCTGCGCAAAGGTCAGTAAACTGCTAAGTGCGCAAGCCGCTTAACCTTGCGACAACTCTCAGCCTCGTTATCCTAATGCCGCCAGCGAGCAATTAGTTAAGGAGCTTCGCTATGAACACCAAAAGCTACGTCGGAAAAACTTTTGTCGTCACCAACTCAGATGCCCGTATACGCGATCCGCAAGATCTCACAAAATTCCGGCGCTACAAGGCCGGTGACAACATCCCACTCGGGAAGCACATCGGCGATTTCATAACGATTCCTGTTATGTCGGAAATTCACGTAACCGACGTGCGCACGGATCCTGACCGCAAAGTATTTGTTTTTGCGGAGCCGGCCTCAGGTAACGGTGCGCCATTCGGCTGGACCAATTCAGTGAACCTTGAAGGAGAGTTCTTGAATGAAACTACTGGCTCCTCGCCTGCTGAATTTGTGTTGCCGCCTCAGGGAAACAACATGACAGTGGTCGATGCTGCTGCTTTGATTCGGCAGGGGCCACCGTCATTCCAATCAACCGGAACCTCGATTCCTCGTGGGACTTTTGTTGTCGTAACTCAAACGCTGGACAGTGCCAACGGTCAAATGGCCAGAATAAGCAGGGCCAGACTAGAGACTGGTCAGATCGTGATGGATGGGGAAATTGGGTTTACCAAGTCACTGAATCTGGCCGCCGGCTGGTCTGACGAATACAACGCCGTAGCCTTTAGCGACCAGAAAGGGCCCAACGCTGCGTGGAGGCGCGGTCAGTTTATTGGTCACAAAGTGCTGGTCCGCATAGTGGGTCTGCGCTCGCAGTTAGAAAACGTAACACTCGCCGGGCTGGAGTCTTACATGCCTCTGCGGGAGAAGCTGGCCCAGGAAGCAAACATAACTTTGTCAATCGAAAGCTCCTTCCGTACCTTTGCCGCCCAGGTAGAGTTATTTAGAATCTTCCAGAACGGCGGCAATACTGCCGCAGAGCCAGGCCGTTCGAATCATCAACACGGTCAGGCTTTTGATCTAAACACGGCGCACGCCGGTTTCGACAATGATCCCGTTTACAAAGCGCTCAGGGAGCACGGTCCGTCAGTGGGATTTATCAGAACTGTTAGCGGTGAACCCTGGCATTGGGAGTTCCTCCCTGACAAAGCCGCTGAAAACGGGTTCAAAATGCCCGATGTGGACCCCTAATCCGAATCGAAAAAGAAAGGGCACAGCGAACTGTGCCCTTCAAGCTGGTATGGCTTTTGGAACCTCGCTTATTGCTTACATGGTGTAATCGCCGCCGCAGTCTTGGCGCTAAGTTTGTCGGCGATGAACTTGTCGACATCAACCTCGATCAACTCGCCGTTCACGACCCAGGCCTTCTCGGTCAACACGTCGCCCGTCTTCGTCAACGTCGCCGGGTCGAGAAAAATATTCCACGGCGATCCCCAATTTCGCGTGTCTCCCGTTGCCTGCCGGTAGGCGTAGTGCGACGTCTTTTGCTTATCCTCGCGCAGTTCCGATTCGCTGACCACCGGATATGGCGGACCGGTTGGTCCGAAGAAATTTGCGACCGCGTCGCGCATGCCGTATTCACTAACGCCAATGACTCCGAATCCCTGATCCTTATACTTCTCATAGAGTTTGGCGGCCACCGGCGCTTCGTTATGCCAATTGGGGCACCACGGCGCGAAATAAACAACCATGACCAGCTTTTTGCCCGCAACCAGCGAGCGCAGATCGACCGGCTTGTTTTCCTTGAGATCGTTGAGTGTCCAGTTTTTGTAGTTAACAGTTTTCTCTACCAGCGGCGAATACTCATGATTTCCCTGGGCCAACGCCGCAGCCGGACATATGGCCAGCACGAAAACGATTAAGGCGAATAACCTTTTCATAACACCCTCCTGCTGATCCAAAACTTAGTTGGTCTTCTGTGCCGTCGCCGGCGCTTCATCGAGCAACGGTTTCACCGCCGCTTCCCAACCGGCGCGATCGCGTGCGCCGATGATTTTCTGGCGAATGCGGCCTTCGCGATCTATCAAATAAGTGGTTGGCAGGACGGTGCCGCCAAACCTTGCTTTTGCATCGTCTCCACCAACCAGCACCTGATACTCAAACCGGCGCACTTCTTTTTGATACGACTGGATGCCATCGACCGTGTCTTCCAATGAAGCGCCGACAACCTTCAAGCCGCGCTGCTCCAGCTCGTGCTGCATTGCGTTGAGCACGGGAATTTCTTCGCGGCAGGGAATGCAGTAGGTGGCCCAAAAATTCAGCAGCACGACATTGCCGCGAAGCTGGCCCAACGTGACTTGTTGACCGGCCAGCGTTTGAAACTGCACTTCCGGTGCAAGTTCGAAGGTGCCGCCGGCAGCAGTCGTTGTCGGAGGCGCCGTGGTTGGGTTTACTTTTATCCAGCCCTCCGCATTGGGCAGGTATTTTGCAAGCCAGGAACTTGTAAGTAAGGTTGACTTACCAGTCATGACTAACAAGCCGACGGCAATCAAGACCACGCCCGAAACAACTTCAACCTTGTGCAGGTGCTTGCGAAACTTTGAATAGAAGCTGAGAAACTTATTGATACCCAGGCCCGTTGCCAGGAACGGAATTGCCAGACCGGCGGAATAGAAAGCCGAGAGCGTCAGTCCGCTGCGCCAGCCGCCGCTTGCCGCTGCGAGACCAAGAATGCCTCCAAGAATCGGGCCAATGCACGGCGTCCAACCGGCCGCGAAGGCGATTCCCAAAGTAAACGAGCCGAGCGGTCCGCGCGGTTTTTCGTTTGAGAAGAAACGTGTGTCTTTGTAAAGGGTCGATATTTTCAGCAGACCGATTAGCTGCAAGCCAAACAGGATGATGATGACGCCGCCAATGCCCCTCACCCACGGGTTGCTGATAATTGAAGCGCCAACCAAACCAGCTGTGGTGCCCAACGCCAGAAAGATAACCGAAAGTCCGGCATTGAAAGCCAGCGAATTGATAATCACTGCACGGCGTGCGTTCCCGCCCGAGTCGCCTTCTTTGAGTCTGTCGATGCTCACTCCCGACATGAGCGAGATGTATCCTGGGACGAGCGGCAAAACGCACGGAGACAGGAATGAAAGTATTCCAGCAGCAAAGGCTATCCAGATAGTTATGTTTTGACTTTCCAAAGTTGACTTACAACCTCATGAATCTTGCTTAGTATACGGTCAATGCTCCAAACAAAGCAGCGGGGGCAATGCGGGGTCCCCGGCGGGGCAGCCTCGCTGGGGTGCTAAGCCCGCCTTCCCGACCCTGAGACTTCGATCAGGCTCATTCAATCTTGCTGGGGGAGCCTTTCAATCAGGTTTTGAATTCAATTTCAATCAGCTCGGGGTTGGGAAGGGGGCTTGCCCCCGCCTCCCGCCTGATTCTCAATTCTTGGCCGAGGTCCCGGCTACGGTCCGTGTTTCTGTCCCTGCCGATGGCGGCTCGGCCATCACTTTTTCGATCATTTTTCCCAGCGCCGTAATTTCCTGTTCACCCGCGCCCATCGCTATGAAGCGCACGTTTCCCCGCCGGTCGATCAGAAACGACATGGGAATGGAAAACACGCCATAGTTCCTATCGTTGATAGAAGAATCGGCGACAACAAAACCGTAGGGCAGTCGCTGCTGCTTTTTGAAGGTTCGCAGATAAGCAAGTTCTTCGGTGGGCGTTGCGCGCTTGCCGTCAATATTGCCGAAGTAGTTTGTGAGACCCAGTATTACCAACCCTTTGTTTTTGTAACTTTCGTGCCAGCGTTGGAGTCTGGGAAAAGTGTAACGGCAGGGTCCACACCAGGGCGCCCAAAAATCGAGCAACACAACCTGGCCGCGCAGTTTGGATAATGTAACCGGAGACTGATCGATCCATTGCGTGGCGACCAGCTCCGGAAGTGGAGCGGCGTTCGCAGGCACTGCTTCGTTGAATATTCCTTTCGGATCAATTGAACCATCCAGTCCTACGAGGCGAATGTTTGCCATCCTCAACAAATTGGCTGAAGGAATTGAGATCGCAAATTTGCGCAACTCAGTTATCGCTCCCAGTGCTTCAGCTTTTTTGCCGGTCTGCACGTAGGCATCCGCAATGAAGGACACAGCCTTGAGAAGCATGTCGTCCCGCCTGGAGGCGCCAATAGTTTTATCGGCGGCTACCAGCTTCGCAACTTTGAGCATCTCCTGCGAATGCTTTAGCTGCCCGGCGTAGCCCTTCTTTTTTTGCCACGCCTCGGTAATCAAGGTCTCCATGCCAAACCACTCTGTTAAATTCTGTGGCTGGTTTTGGGCATAAGCAGCGACCGCGCGCTCGGCTTCCGGAATCAGACCTTGTCGAGTGGTGTAAAGAACTACAACGGCGCGGGCGAGTTGAGCATCTTCGCCGGAAGCTTCACCGGACAGATAGCGACGCATCGCCAGGAGGGCGCCGTCTCCGTTGCCGGCAAGATAATGAAGCATGCCAAGGTAATAAGTGTCTCCGTCCGAGAGAGACTTTCGCGTTTGCAGCACGGCCGCGTACTTCGCAGCCAGATCTTTTTGTTCCTGTTTTGTTTTCGCTTCGAGTTTCTGATCGTAAGGAATTTTCTGTTTATTGAAGCCGGCAAAGGCAGTGTCGACGTAAGACCTGGCTTCTTCATACAACAGTTTCGCAGCCCGCTTCTCGGGCTTGGATTCGCTCTTTTCCTGCTGCGGCTTCAAGGCGGGCTTCGCTTGTTCCTGGGCCGCGGCACCTGCGGCGGACAACAAGAGCAGCGATGCAATCAGAAATGCAAATGAAAATTTCATGCGTCGAACAGCCGCGAAGCGGCGGCATTTAGTAGCCCCGTGCGTTAGCGCGGGGTCTGAGCGTCACGCAACCTTGAGCGCCGAAGGTGCGATAGCCGCGTGCCGGCCCATTCGGGCCTCAAAGTTCTTCCCCTTCATGATCCACGCTCTATCGGACGTGGCTATTGAACGCCGGCGCTTCCGGGCCTGATTTATAACAGTCTTTCCAATCATCCCACAGCGACCAGGCCAAACCGATCCGGCGAAAAAATCTCGAGCGCGGTCGGAAACGTCTTATCAACAATTGCGCCGGCGAGTAACTCCCCGGTTATTGGCGCCAGAAGGATGCCGTTGCGGTAATGGCCGGTGGCGTAGTAGACCCCGGCAATTTCAGCACAAGGACCGAGCACAGGCAAAGTGTCGGCAGCTCGCGGCCGCAATCCGGCCCAGGCGTCAGTCAGCGGCAGCGACGCAATTCGGTGAGAGATTTCCAGCGCCGCGGCCAGCATCGACTGCACGCCTGCCGCGGTTACCTGTTTCTCAAAACCCGCGTGTTCCGTAGTTGAACCCGCCAGCAAACGTCCATCGCGCCGCGGCACAATATAGCCTCGCGGGCTGTAAATAACGTGCCGCGTCAGCGGAAGATTCGGCTGAAAACAGAGCATCTGGCCGCGAACCGGTTTGATGCGCAGCTGCGGCAGCGCTTTGTCTCCGGCTCCCAACAGAGAGCTCCAGGCGCCTCCGGCTATGACTACTGCATCGGCGGCAATGAATCCGCGTGAAGTTTCAATGCCGGTGACGCGGCCGCGTTCGATTTTGAGAGCCGTCACCGCGGTTCCGGTTTCCATGCGCACACCGAGTCGCTCATTTGCAGCTACCAGGGCGTTGATCAGTCGACGATTCTCCACCTGCGTGTCGAGCGGAAACTTAAGAGCGAGCCGCACGTCTTCGTTAATTGCAGGCTCAAGCTGTCGCACCGCCTCGGCGCTTAGTTTTTCTATCGGCAGTCCGGCTTTAGTTTGCCACTCGTAACGTTTCTCCAGTTCCTCCGCATCGTGTTCGGTGAAAGAGAGGTAAAGTGTTCCTTCGTTTTCCAGCTCAATGTCGATGCCGGTTTCGTCAAGCAACGCCGCGGCGAAGGCCGGATACATATCGCGACTCTGGCAGGTTAGGAAAAAAAATTCATGCGCGCGATTGGCTTCTGCCTGGGGAGCCAACATCCCGGCCGCCGCTGAAGACGCTTCCGTGCCCAGGCCCGTGCGTTCGATCAGCAGCACATCACGAACGCCGCGCAAGGCAAGCGCACGCGCCACGACGAGGCCGATGACGCCACCGCCGATAATTGCTACGTCTGCTGTCTCGCGGGATTGAAGCATCGCCCTGCGGTTCCGACTTGGGGAGGGTCTTTGGTCTTTGGCCTTTGAACTATGTATCCTTGGCCTTCGAACCAAGCCCAAAGACCAAAGTCCCAAGACCAATCCAATTATGAAACATCGTATCACACTGATTCCCGGCGACGGCATCGGCCCCGAAATCGCCGCCAACGTAGTACGCATCATTGAGGCTTCAGGTGTAGACATCGAGTGGGAAACTCATTACGCCGGCGCGCAGGCACTGGAGAAATTTGGCGAAACTTTGCCGCAGGCCTTGCTCGATTCCATCCTGAAAAACAAGGTTGCGCTCAAGGGACCCGTCACCACCCCGATCGGCAAAGGCTTCACTTCCGTCAATGTAGGCCTCAGAAAAGCACTGGACTTGTATGCAAACCTGCGCCCTATTCGCGCACTACCAAACGTTCCCTGCCGTTATCCGGAACTCAATCTCGTCATCGTGCGCGAGAACACCGAAAGTTTATACGCCGGACTCGAACACGTGGTGGTTCCGGGTGTGGTCGAGAGCCTGAAGATAATTACGGAAAAAGCTTCGACGCGTATTGCGCGATTTGCTTTCGAATATTCGCGACGTGAGGGCCGCAAGAAGATCACCTGCGGACACAAAGCAAACATCATGAAACTGTCGGACGGACTCTTCCTCGATTGCTTTCGAAAAGTCGCGACGGAGTATCCGGAAATCGAAGCTGACGACAAGATCATCGACAACGCTTGTATGCAATTGGTAATGCGGCCGGAACAGTTTGACGTAATGCTTTTGGAGAATCTTTACGGCGACATCGTGTCAGACTTGTGCGCCGGCTTGATCGGTGGCCTGGGGCTGGTGCCGGGTGCAAACATCGGTGAGAAGGGCGCGATGTTCGAAGCGGTGCACGGCTCGGCGCCGGACATCGCTGGACAGGGAATCGCAAACCCCACCGCGCTGTTGCAGTCAGGGATTCTGATGCTGCGCCACCTCGGCGAACGCGAGGCGGCGGATAGAACTGAAAACGCGCTGCTGAAAGTTTTCCAGCAAGGTGCTGTGCGCACAAAAGACATCGGCGGCACAGCGAAAACCGCGGAGTTTGCCGACGCGATCATTGCGCGCATGGCTCCAGTTTGATACTGGCGCGGAAGCGTTAATTCTGCTGATATTTCCTTGACTAATATACAAAGTAGGTATATTCCTCCACCGTTAGCTCATACGGTTGGCTCTGCTTGACAGGCTTCTCACGGCAACCCTACTGGCAGGCCGGCTTTTATCTCAAGTACTTCACGGATAACTCCCGTGAGCCGATTTACTCTGACGGCTTTCTATTATCAAACCCGGCGTCTTATTCCAACTGAACTTTCTCAAGGTGGCGCTGCAAACGATTACTGCGATCCTGGGGATTATCTCCGACCAAAGATGAGCGTAAGGCGCTCCTCTGGCAATCAGCCCAGGCTGTCACTCACGACATGTGTCTGCCTGATCTCAGGTTAGGTTTTATGTCACCCACAAAGGAGACCTCTATGAAGCCGAGATTCAAAAACCGAATAGTAATGAATAGCAAGGCATACCCTCGGGGCAAGTCGCGTCGTTTTGCTTTCCTCTTAATGGTATGCGGCCTGGCTGTTGCTGCTTCCTCGTTAGCAGTGCAGATTAGCCACTCGCAAACTGCCCAGGGCGAAATAGAAGGTCGGCCCTCACCAACCTTTCGGCGTATTTGCCTGGGAGGCGGCAACGCCGGTCAAAAATGCAAACAGAACTCAGAATGTCCCGGGTCAACTTGCCGTGATCGCAACGTCTTTAACATTACGGTCGCGGTGCTCTATAACGCCCCTGCAGGTGACATCACGTCGATCAGGAACATGATCACCGCAATGTCCGCGGTGTTGCTCGATGTAACGGATGGGCAGGCGGAAATCGGAACAGCTACCATTCACAACAACGCGATCACCGCTAATCAAGCTGATTTAATTATTGAGCCGAGCACCAACGATACCTGGTGGTTTGCCAATACGGGACTATTTCGTGTCGGCGGACAGATGCATGTATCGGTCAATTACATCACTGCCGCGAACGCGGGTGCCCTGTTGGCGCATGAGTTTTCGCATTTGGTGTTCGATCCACGCGACGAATACGAGAGCCGTCCGGTGGGTTGCGGAAATCCCACCAGTCCCGCTGACTGTCCGGTCGCAGCCGGCCAGGAGACGTGTCTGATGGATGGCAACGGCACCGAATATTGCTGGGGCCAGGGCAACTCAGGGAACGTGAATGATGTCTCCGCAGGCAACCATGATCCAACAAACGTCACTGAACAATCTCGCTGTCGCAGCAATCGATCTTGTTGGGATCAACTGATATGGTCCTGGGGGACGACTTTTCTTAAGCCTGCCGCGGCGCCTGACCCGGGCTCCAATGGCGAGGTACCAGACCCTGTCAATTTCGTCATAACCAACAACAATGTTCGCGTAGTACTAGTTCTTGATGAGTCGGGCAGCATGAACCTGGAGTCACCCTCACGTATGGCACGACTCAAAGTTGCCGCCGGCGACTTTATTGCTACGGCGCAGAATGGCGCCGAACTGGGGCTGCGCTCATTTGCTTCGGACGCCGAACCGTCGAGCGGGCGCGCCAATGTCGCCATCGCAGCGCTCGGCGCCAACCGCGCGGCGTGGACGAATGCCGTGACTGGTTTGACGCCCAGCACTATGACCAACATCGGCGCTGGGCTGCAAAAAGCGAAAGACATGATTACAGCTGCCGGAGGTGTCACCGCCAACACCTATATCGTGTTAATGACTGATGGTCTGAACAATCAGCCGCCGCCGAATGCCACTGCCGCAGCCGACCTGCAAGCTAAAATCAACGACTTGCTGGCCGCGGGTATCCCGGTTTTCGTAACCTGCACTGGCGGCGATCTTGGCTTGCAGTCGCAGTGCGCTGAGATAGCCGCGGGAACCAACGGTTTCTCTTCAGATTCCGCTGATGCTTCGCGCTTGCCGCAGAACTTCGTTGATTTTCAGGAACGCATCACTGGACATCAGGGCGTGGTGTCAGTCGAAAACTCTTTCAGCAAGATCAAAGGAGCGCCTCCGCTCACTTTCTTCGTGGATGAAGGTTCGGAATCGGCCAGTTTCAGTCTGCTTTGGGAAAATGCCGGCGCACAGGCACGTGCAACTTTGATCGACCCGGGAGGTACCAGCCATCAGACTAATCCCATTCCTCAAGGCGTGTACACACGCATCGCCAATCCTTTACCCGGCGACTGGAAAATGGTCATTGACTCGGGCGGCGCAGACAGCCGTTTCACTGCCAAGGCATACGTGCTAAATAAAATAAACGGGTTGACGGTCTCCACGCGCTGGCCTACGAGAAAACCGGGCGAAGAAATGTATGTGTACGCCTTACCCGTCAGCAGAGGTGGGGCTATCACGCAACAAGGCGCGAAGCTAACTGCGCGAGTAACGCGGCCGGATGGCAGCACAGATACGCTGGACCTGTTTGATAATGGTCGGGACGCTCCGGAACACGGCGATGATATTCCCGGCGACGGTATCTTCACCGGAGTTTATAAAAACACCGGACTGAAGGGAGCCTACGGGTTTCAGGTCAACGGCGCGTTCGAAAAATGGCACCTGGGCGCCGATGCCCACAAACACGACGAGAAAGTTGAAAGCCCCAAGTTTCTCCGTGAGGTGCGCGTATCAGCAGCCATCGGCGAGCCGGGCGATCATCCTACGAACCCGGAAGATACCCCACAGAATCCGCCGCGAGATTGGTGCAGGTACTGCTGCTGGCTGGCCCTGTTCTTCTTCATTCTTTTCCTGATCGCTCTTTTCCTACTGTGGCGCTGCTGCTGGAGGAAGCGCGGCTGAGGTCACAACAAGACCCTGAAAGAGAGACTCTCTCTTTTCTCCATGCCAAAACTCACTTCCCAGGTAAACCCTGGGAAGTGAGTTGGTATCTCATCAATCGTCATATCGTTTACTGAACCAACCCGCCGCGCTCGAGAGCCGTATAAACTTCCGGCGAATACAATCCCAGCCAGGGATCGCTGGCGGGCGTCAGAAATAGCTCCGCATAAACTCTCCTGTTCAGCGTACTCAGTTCGGAGCGTTGATGATCGGCAATGAGCCAGACATAAAGTTTGGTATGGAGCAGGTACTCGTTGCGCACGGTGTCCAGGGCGATGTTAGTTTGCAGTTTCTCAATCAGAGTTTTCAAGGTGGTATCCGGATTGAGCTTCGACGTGTACGCCAACAAACCTCTTTGAGTTTGCCTTTTGATGAGACCGATGCTGCGTGCGTCCAGTTGCGCGTCAGCGAGATGGAGTTGTGCAATCTTGTTCCAGGCTCCGTCATAAGTCGTCTTTCCCAGAGCCTCGGGTCCGGCAGTCAGCCCCTGCAAGATGGTTGCTTCAGTTACCATTTTAGTCATGGCGCGATTGGCGCCCTCGATGGCCGTTGCCTTGCCCTGTTCATCTCTGTAGATAGTAAAGCCCAGCGGCGCTTTGCCTCCGATTCGTTCGGTATCTCTCAACCACTCTACGGTAATTCTTCTCAGACGATCCGGTTGATACGCCCAATAGGGTTGCCGTCCATCGCCCTCGACAGGTTTTTGTCCCCAATACTTTGAAACCGCCTCCATCTCATTGAGTGAACGCATGAAGGCCGCCGGTCCATATAGTCCCGGTAACGCGTCAATGACCCGACCATTCGAATCCAGAATGTAGTGAATGCTATTGCCGGTTAGCGTGCGCTCCAGTTTTCTACCATCACCAAAATCAATCGTCACTCGCGGCGCCGGGCGTTCTGACTCCCAATAGAGAATGAACTTCTCGCGCAGCAACTTTGAAACTTCCGCATTCGAATAAAGAACGCTGCGAAAGAACCGGCTGTTTGCACAGCTATATTCTTCACTCAATTTTCCCAACAGGCGCAATGAAAGAATCGGCTTGCCCGCGGCACGTGCTGCCGCCTTGGCTTGAGCAAAGTCGGTGTACCAATAAAGCCCTGACAAATAGCTGTCCTTCTGCTGGCTTACGGTATCGAGAGTCGCGCTCAGGCGTTGCCATTCCGGTGTGGCCGCGATGAGGGGATTTGCTACCTGCTCGTCGATCTCGCGAGCGTAAGTCTGAAACAGCGTGTTCAATCCTGCCGGACCCAGCGCGCGCAGTTCGGCGATGGCCGGCGCAGATTCAGCCGAGTGCTCGGAGATTGCCTTGAGCGCGAGTGTCTCTGGAATGGTTTTGGCGAAAAGATTCTGAGCAGAAACCAGAATGAAAAGCAGAAGGAACGAAGCGGCGAACGATGAAACCCTGGACTTCATGGCAACCTCCAGGCGAGATAGGATTGGATAGAGCCGGGGAGTGAGGTTTTGAATCCGGAAAAGTGGATCGGGTTGTCTCGTAGTCGCGGTTGGCTAAGGAAAAGAGCGGAGGCAAGCCCGCCTTCCTGACCCTGAGCTGCTCGATCAGACTCGGTTATATTCGCTTGAAGAGCCTCAATCAGGGTCAAACAACAACTTTAGAAAAGCTCCAGCTGAGGAAGGTGGGCTTGCCCGCGCTCTTTGCTTTTCACATTCAGGATTTCTGCGAAACCAACAGCAGTCTGTGCGCGCCGAGCTTGAAGGGCTCTTCTGTTAAGGAACCATACGCAGCAACTGATTCAAATCCTGCGTCGTGCAACAACTCAGTCAGCTCGCGATAAGTGTAGGCGCGCTGTGACGAAGGGCGCTTGTCTTCAATGCCGGCTCGCGTAAACGTGAAGTCGTTGAACATTCGTCCTTGCTCGTGATCGTAGCGGTGTTCGATGTCGACTTTAATACCGGCAAGCTCGATCGAGCGGCTGGGTTGAAACGTGGGCAGGATGCATTCAGCAACAGCGGGCGCATCCAGAATGAAACGGCCGCCCGGCTTTAGCGTTAGTGAGACGGCTTTGAGGAAATCAGCATTCGCCTCATCGTCAAGATAGCCAAAGCTATTGCCAAAACAGAAGGCTCCATCAAACTTACCGGGCCACGGCAAATGGCGCATGTCCTGAGTGTGCCAGTCAACATTCACGCCGACTTGGGTCGAGTTGCTGCTCGCCTCATCCATGAATTCAGTAGCGATATCGACTCCGGTCAACGCAAATCCGCGTTGGGCCAGCTCGATTGAAAGCCGGCCGTTGCCGCAAGGCACATCAAGCACTTTGGCGGAGTTTGTCAGTTGCAGTTGCTTCGCGAGGAAATCAGCCTCGGCGCGCGTTAGTTCAGCGGGTATCGCCGCGCGCCAGAAATCCAACGCGACGCCGTGAAAAAAGTTTTCCCACCAGTTTTCCGGCATCAGGATTTTCTTGCCGGCGCCGCTAATGCCGCCTGCGCTTTCTTGGGAAGTTTCTCGAGCACCATTTGATAAGCGTTTTTCAACAGCGGTTTCAGTTCGCGATCGGGCAAGGCATCGAATCGTTCAAGCCCCACCCAATAATGGCGGGCCATGTAAGGCGCGGGAATGATGCCCTCCTGTTCCACCAATTCGGCAAACTTTTCCGGCGTGCACTTAAACGAGAGCGCCACTCCATGACTCGGCTCCAGGGCCGCTACGGCAAACATTTTTTCGCCAATGCGGAACAACAAATCATTGCCCCACTGAATCTTCTCATCCGCGTGAGGCAGCGACAAACAAAACGTGCGAACTGATTCAATGTCCATGAGGCAAAGATAAAGGGGAAAATGGAAAAAGGGGAAGGGGGAAAGGGCAACGGTGGGGGGAAAGGAGAAGAAGGGGAAAAAGGGTAAAAGGGTAACATTTGACGACGATGGCTAAACGATCGCTTTCCCTTTTCCCGCTTCCCCCCTTACCCTTTTCCCCTCTTCCCCTCTTTCTTAGCTCTTCTTCATCAAATCCAGCACGGCAGAGGTCATCGCTTTGATGCCGGTCCGCAAAGCAGGTTCAGGCAATGGTGCGAACAGGGCTGAATGCAGCGAAGGCAAGGACGTTCCGGTTTCTTTACTGCGTTTCACTTTGGCTGGATCCACGGCTCCCAGTGTGAAAAGCGTGGCCGGAATCTTCTGGTCCAAACTGAGATAACCAAAATCTTCGCTCATCATCACCGGCGGCAACTTAACAACGTTATCCTGGCCCAGCGCTTTTGCAAACACCGTCGCCAGTCGGTCGGTTAATTGCGGGTCGTTGTACGTCGCACTGGTGACCTGAAGTTCACTGAACTTAACTATCGGCGCGCGGTCCTCGGGGATTCCTGCCGCCATCGCAATGCCTTTGGTAATACGCTCAATCGAGGCGAGCACGCGTTTCCGGACTTCTTCTTTGTAGGCGCGCACCGTTAACTGCAAATCAACTTCGTCGGGAATGATGTTGTGCTTGGTGCCGCCGTGGATCGAGCCGACAGTTACCACTACCGGATCGAGCGGCGAATCTTCCCGGCTGACGATCGTCTGCAACGCAAGTATCACCTGGGCGGCAACTACGATCGGATCCCTGGTTGACTCCGGAACCGCGCCGTGGCCTCCGAGGCCGCGAATTTTTATGTCCACCGAAGTTGAACTTGCCATCGCATAGCCCGGCGTGTAGCCAACCTTGCCCGCTTCCAGATCCGCGCTGTCGTGAAGCGCGATCACGTAATCCGGTTTAGGGAACCGTTCGTAGAGCCCGTCTCGCAAAATCGATCGCGCACCATCGATTACCTCTTCAGCCGGTTGTCCCAGAATCACGAGCGTTCCATGCCACTGGTCTTTCAACTCAGACAGTGCTTTCGCGGTGCCGATCATGTTCGTGATGTGTATGTCGTGTCCGCAGGCGTGCATAACGCTCACTTCCTGGCCGGCGTCATTCTTCACTTTAACTTTGCTGGCGTAAGGCAGCCCGGTCTTCTCGTCGACCGGAAGAGCGTCCAGCTCGGTACGTAGCAGCACGGTCGGTCCGGCGCCGTTTTTCAAGACGGCGACTACGCCGTAGCCGGTCCATTCCGGCTTTTGATACTTGCCGACGCGTTCCGTGACGGTGTAGCCCATGGCCCGCAACTGCGCAGCGAAGAAGGTGGCGGTCTTCTCCTCGTAATGTGACAACTCAGGCGCGGCATGCAGCGCTTTATAGGTTGTCACCAGCGAAGCGATGTCGCGATCGATTAGAGCGTCGAGCGACTGCTGGGCGAAAGCACTGGTGGATAAAAGCGTACAAAGAAAAACTACGAGGCATATTCTATTTCGCATTTTTTGCTCCAGATGATGACAGATAAAACTGCGGGGGCAAGCCCGCCTTCCTGACCCTGAGCTAATCGCAATTGAACACAAGAACAAGATTGAAGGCTCGCCAGCAATAATTATGGGCCTGATTGAAGTCTCAGGGTTGGGAAGGCGGGCTTGCCCCCGCTCGCTATCAATTCAAATCACCCTGCTGAGTTTGCTTACAGCTTACTCGCCGGCATCAATGCCTTTCTTGGTTTCGTCAATCGCGTTATTGACCTCGTCAATCGCTTTCTTGCGATAACCACCTTTGTCGGAAGTGGCGTTCTCGAGATTGGACTTTGCTTGTCGCAAATGATCAAGCGCAGCTTGCATGTGCGGTTGATCCGGACTAACAGAGGTATTGAAAACTTCGCCGAGCAAACGTTGCGCATGATTGTGGCGGCGGTCAAATGCGATCCCCTGGTTGACGTAAACGATTGCCTGGTTCACGTGTTCAATTGCTTTCACGCGATGACCACCTTTGTTAGCGAGCGCCGCCCGGAGTTGCGCTCTGGCCTGCTGCAGATCAGTGCGCGCAGCTCTCATATAGGGCTGATCGGCAAGCGCGATGGCAGATAGGGTGCAGAGAAGGACAACAATTCCGATGACACGTCTTCTACTCAACATAAAAGTATAAATCTCCTTCGTATTGGTTTTGGAAAACTTCGTCAGCGAGGCACTAATTCGAAGGCGAATCCTACACGGGAAAGCGGAAAAGAAAAAGGGGAATGGGTAAGGGGGAAAGGGTAAAAGGCAAGGTCGCTTGAATCGAGGATTTATTACCCTTTGCCCCTTCCCCCTTCCCCTGGTTTTTTAGTTGTTTCCTTCGCTGGGCTGCGTGAGGCTAAACCAGTTGCCGGAGTTGTCCTTGAAGACGGCTTCGATGCCGTAGGGTCGTTCGGCTGGCTCGGAGACAAAAACTACGCCTTTGCTCTTCAGGTCTTCATAAGTTCCACGACAGTCGTCGGTGTTGAATACGCCGGCGCCCATTACACCCTTGGCCATGATCGCCCGCAGTTGATTAGAAGTTTCCTCGTCCATCAACATCCCTGGCTTAGGCTCCATAAGCACGATCTCAAAGTCTGGCTGGTCCTTAGTGTTCATCGTCAGCCAGCGAAAGTCCGGGCCCACCATTGCGTCTGTGTGGACTTCGAAGCCCAGCTTGTCGCGATAGAAATCGAGAGCCTCGGCCTGGTTGTTAACGAAAATGGTGGCGTGGGACATTTTGCGGATCATTTGCAGTTTTCTCCCCTGAATGAAGTTTTCGAGAGGTTAACCGATCCGGGTGATTCTGTGCTTCTCGAAAATTGCTAAAGGTATTAAATACCCGACCGCCAAGGCGCCAATTACGCCAAAGTTTAGAGCGCATGGAAGCAGTTTCTAAGCACCTGAATCGGCGGTTAACGTCTTTGTCTAAACTCTTTGGCGGTCTTGGCGCCTTGGCGGTGAGTTGTTGTTTACGTCAGGCGGTTTCCAGCTTATACATCACCAGGAAGCAGCCCGGGATTTGTCGTTTCGCTGCCTGCGTTTCCCGGCTCTTTTCACGGAAGGTAACCGGCGGATGACCGACGGACTTGTGGAATAGACTGCTAAAAGATCCCAGGCTCTGAAAGCCTACTTCCAGGCAAACGTCCGTAACTCTGAGATCGTCTGCCCTTAATAGTTCCTTCGCCCTTTCAATGCGGCGCTCAACCAGATATTGATGAGGTGTCTTATTGAACGCCTGGCGGAAAAGTCGTAGAAAGTGATAACGGGAAAAACACGCGTGACTGGATATTTCATCCAGGTCAAGCGGAAGGTCGTAGCAAAGGTCGATAAACTTGCGGGCGCGGTTGAGTCTTTCCAACACTTCCGGCGCGGTAGAACCAGGTTCGTTTTCTGTTTCCGTAAGTCTATTCATGGCGCGTCTCCTCGACCATGAGTTCCGGCAGCCGTTGGCGCTCCGCTTGAGCTTGGGGGTTAGGCGTCGGCTTTGCTGCGACGTTCATGAGGGTTATTGCCCGGCGGGTGGTTGCCAAAGCTCAACCTTGTTGCCTTCCGGATCCATTACCCACCCGAACTTCCCGTATTCTGAGTCATCGGTCTTTTCAAGCACTTCGCAGCCTTCATCGCGGAGTGCTTGAAGAAGCGCTGCCAGGTCTTCCACGCGATAGTTGACCATAAAGGTCGCCTTGCTTGGAGCGAAGTGGTTGCCACCCGCTGCATCAATTAACCAGGCCGTAGTTCCCTTGGTCGGATTGCCGTCGGCGTCGGTCCAATCAAAGGCTGCACCACCCCAGTCTTGTACGTCAATGCCCAGGTGAGTCTTGTACCAGGCACAGAGTGCCTTCGGATCCTTCGCGCTGAAGAATATGCCACCAATTCCAGTTACTCTCCTCATCTGATCCTCCGAATCGAGCCGGACGCAAAGGTCGCCATCCGACGCCTAACACGTAGTATCCCTGGCCTCAAAAAAAAACGCCGCCAACTCCGATGACTCGCTTGATGATTCACCCCCAAAGTTGTTTGCTTACATCCGCTGAAAGGTGATATTAGCACTTCAACGATGCCTCCAGCTATAAACAAAAAGGAATAAAAACATGCCCAATAACGTCAAGCACTTTGCCGTTCATGCAGACGACGTTGACCGCGCGCGAAAGTTTTATGAAAGCGTACTTGGCTGGCAGTTCACGCCGTGGGGTCCGCCAAATTTTTACCTTATTAGAACCGGAACCGATGAAGACCCGGGCGTTCAGGGCGCGCTGCAAGGTCGCCGTGACGTCGTTCCCGGCAAGCGTATGTTTGGTTATGAATGCTCCATTGGCGTTGACTCAGTCGATGACACGATCGCGGCGGTTGAAGCTAATGGCGGCAAGATCGTCATGCCGAAGTTTCATATTCCAACGGTCGGCACGCTCATCTTCTTCGAAGACACGGAAGGCAACGTAGTCGGCGCGATGCAGTATGAAAAGGATCATTCGGCTTAAGCGATTACGCAGGCGGGTCTGACTGTGACCTGAGAAGGTAAGCCGCATCGTTGGTTGGTTTGTATTCGTCGCGGGCCAGGGTGTATTGCACTACGTCAATATCGTAGTAGCTTGTATGCATCTCGTAGTGCATTCCGACTTTTTCCATTACGCGAATTGAAGCAGCGTTTTCTGGTTTAGCAATAGCCACGATGCTTCCGAAGCGATGTTCTTCAAACCCGTATCTCAAGCTCGCCCGCGCTAATTCGGTGGCCAGTCCTTTACCCCAGTGAGTTGGGGCGAAGTGATATACGACTTCCGGCATGCCGAACAACGACCTCAATCCACCAAACCCGACAAACTGACGTGTTTCCTTGTCCTCCGCTGCCCACCGGCCAAAGCCAAGCCGGCGCCAGTGATCGATCACGCTGGTCAGGGCTTTCTCTGCGACATCTCTGCCGGCCGGCTTACCATCCGCGACATATCGCATCACCTCCGGGTCGCTGAACATGCTGGCGAGGGGGTCGAGGTCCTCGGGCCGAAACAATCTCAAGCGTAACCGATCGGTTTCAATTAACGGAGAACGAGCTCGTACTTCGTCATCGGTGGCCTCGTGCGGGTTTTTGTCAGGCATGGTTTATACTCAATACAAATAGTACAGCAAGTTTTACGGATTCATACGCGAAAGGGTTTACTCCAACAAGGATTTCATGCGCGAATTAACTTCATCAGGCAAAACGCAGGTCAAATTCACCGGCCGCATTCTCTTCTTAACCGACGATACCTCCCTTATCCGCCAGCAACTTGAGGCCGAAGGCGATGAACGCGAGCGGCTCGAAGCGGAACTCGCCGAGCGCCTGCGGCGTGACGACCTGCCTTTGATGAGTAACATCTCGACCGACGAAATCACTCCGGGCTGGGTTTGCTTTTATTACGACGAAACCCTTGGCCAATACGTTTACGTTGGCATGCGCGAGGCCGCCGTCAAGAAAGACGAAGTGAAGAATGGCGGCTTCGCTGTGGTCGTCTCCGGGTTGTCAAAGGGTTGCGGATCGTCTCGCGAAACTGCTCCTTACGCGGAAAAGGCGGCTGGCATTCAACTCGTCATCGCCAAAAGCATCGAAAAAATTTACGGGCAAAACTCGCAGAACATCGGATTGCTCACCTCGACCGACCTCGGCCTGGTTGAGCGCATCCGCACTGGCGCCGAGATACCGCTGGCCGAGTTCACCAGTGGTCTCGACCTAATCTCAAGAGACATTGTCGAATACGGCGGGCTGTTCAACTACAACAAGGCGCGGCTGGCCGGGGAAGTAGTGCCGCCGCCGGTTGCCACCCCTTTTGAACAGCCATCGCGGCCGATGACCGTTGTTGAAAAGATCATCGCGCGTCATGTGTTTGTGCGAGCCGGTGAGGTTGGCGTGATAGCGGTGAAGCCGGGCGACGCGCTGTTTGCTGTCGCAGACGTGCGCTTCTCGCATGAGTATGTAACACCGATGGCTGAGTCGCTCCTGAAACAAGCGCTGGGCCCGGACGCGCGCGTGACGGAGCCGGAGTCGGTCTTTGCGTTTCGGGATCATCTGACATTTCTGAGTAAGGTGATGTCGCCAAAACATCGCGAGATGGGACTGTTGGAAAAAGCGGAAGGGCTGGCGACGACACAGGAAGATTTCACCACCAAGCAGGGTATCCGACTCTACGGTGAGAACCCCGAAGGCGGCTCGGAAGCGATTTGTCATAACGCCGTGGTCGAAGATCTGGCATTGCCGGGACAGATTGTAATCGGCACCGATTCGCACACCTGCATGGCGGGCGTGTTGGGCTGTTTCGCCTTTGGCGTCGGCTCTACCGACATGGCAAACGCGTGGTTCGCGAAAGACATTCGCATCAAGGTTCCTGAGACGGTGCGGTATGTGCTGAAAGGACGTAAGCGTCCTGACGTCGCCGCGAAAGATGTGATGCTGGTGATACTCGCGAGTGATTACATGAAAACGAGCAAAGGCATCGGCAAGGTGCTGGAATTTGCCGGCGACGACCTGAAGAATTGGCCGATGGATGAAAGAGCAACCTTGACTAACATGGCGGTTGAGGCTGGAGGGACGACTGGAATCATTGAGCCCGACGAACAGACGCTTGAATACATCGTCAAGATGCGCGGGCTTGATGCGGAAGAGGTGCGCAAGGGATTTACCTATAGCGATGCGGATGCTGAATACGCCGCAGTGTTTGAAATTGATCTCGACGCGATTCGACCGATGGTGGCGCTTCCGGGTGATCCGCGCAACGGGATTCCTATCGACTCACTCGAACAGGAAGTGCGAATTGATGCGGCCTATGGTGGCTCGTGCACCGGCGGAAAGATGGCGGACATGGACATGTATGCAGAAGTGTTGCAGAACGCCTTGAATCAAGGTAAGCGTGTCGCGCCCGGCGTTCATCTCTATCTTCAGTTTGGTTCGCAGAAGATCAAACAGTATGCCCGTAGTCGAGGTTATCTGGAGATTTTTGAAAGGTCGGGAGCTGAGTTAATTGATCCTTCCTGCGGAGCCTGCATCAACGCTGGTCCCGGCGCGTCTCCATCCGCCGAGACTGTCACAGTCAGCGCGCAAAACAGAAACTTCCCTGGCCGCAGCGGCCCCGGCAAGTTGTATCTTGCCTCACCCTACGTCGTCGCCGCTTCCGCGATCGCCGGCAAGATTGTCGAGCCTTATGAGTTTCTGGAGAAACCTGAAGAAGAATTAATCAGCGCGTGATGGCGAGAGGGTGATCCACCTTCATGGGCCCACAAGGTTACCGGAGCCTCCGGGGGCGAGGAGTCGCGCTATAAGCTGATGCATGCGGCGAAAATCGATGGGTTTAGTCAAGTAACCCGAGACGCCCACATCATATGCGGCCCGCTGAAAACCCTCGGTGCCGAAAGCAGTAATCGCTATCACGGGTACGTCTCGGAGCTCGTCGAGTTCACGCATCCGTCGCGTCGCTCCCAATCCATCCAGCCTTGGCATACTGATGTCCATCAAAATGAGGTTAGGCTGAGTACAACAAGCTACGCTGATCGCTTCCTCGCCGTTAGTGGCAGTAACAACTCTATAGCCCTCCTGCTGGAGATCGAGGCTAAGCATTGCTACGCTATCGGCAGAATCATCAACCACGAGAATCAAAAACGTCTTCAGTGAATCCGTCCTGGTGCTGTTAGGCAGGTCCTTGCTTTCAACCGCTTCCTCAGGGAGGCCCGGCAGCGCGGTGGTTTCTAGAGGATATTTATTTTCCATAATTTTGAACGTAAGACTCTAGAGACACTTCTCTTTAGACTCCGGTAACTCTCGAGGGACAGGGGATTGGTTCGTTAGGAGGAGGAGAGTTGTAGAGTTTAGCAGAGAAAATTCCTTTCGGCATCCCGGTGTTGGTAACTGATGCAAATGAGGGTTCTCGGTTGAGGCCATTGTTTATATGGGTGATGAGGTCAGTGCCACCACGCGGTAGCGGGTGGGTAGTGGTTTCGGAGTTCTCTTCCGAAAAAAGATTAGGTTGTAATATCGATTGAATGCGATCAAACCCACCCGCTACCGCGTGGTGGTACTGACCTCATTTCAATCTATTCGCAGAAACGGAGTCCGTTGGTGACAATAAGAGCGATAGTAGAGTATCCCGATCCCGTGCTTCTATCACCCGGCGAACCGGTCGAAAGTTTCGATTCTGAGTTGGAATCAATCGTTCGAGACATGTTTGACACGATGTATGACGCTGGCGGGGTTGGACTAGCGGCGCAGCAGATCGGTGTGTCGCTTCGCTTGTTCGTCATGGATTGTGACGGAATCAAACTAGTCGCCGCGAATCCGGAAATTATTTCTGTCGCCGGCGAACAAAGCGGCGAGGAAGGTTGTCTCTCGGTTGCTAAAGTGCCGGCTGAACTCAAACGACCCGACCGCGCGCTCCTGCGCGCGCAGGATGCCCAGGGAAGAACTTTCGAGCGCGAGGAAATTGGACTTGCGGCGCGCTGCTTTCTTCACGAGACAGATCATTGTGACGGCAGGTTGTTTATCCGTCATTTGAGTCCTCTGCGTCGAGATCTGGTTCTGAGGAAGTTTCGAAAGCTGAAGAAGAGCAAGTAGGAAGGTTTGCTCAAGCTGGATTAGCTCAGGGTTGGGAAGGGGGCTTGCCCCCGCTCATTAATGAAGATCAAGTCAGGCGGGGGCAAGCCCCCTTCCCGACCTGTGAATTTGCGCGAGTCGCTCGTAGTCCCGGCACACTGCCCGGTACTAACGGGAAGCCGCCTGTTCAGTTGAGCTAACCTTTGGTTTGGTTTAACCTTCCAATACCCGTCGTTTCAAAGAAATTATCACGTCTACCGAGGAAATAATGGAGCATCATATGAGGAATTCGCAGAGGTCTCTTACGGCCACTTTACTACTTTTGACTTTCAGCTTTGCGACCGTTTTTGGCCAGACCAATCATGGCTACGATCGCGCGAGTCTGGATCCAAACACGGCTGCCTGCACAGATTTTTATCAATACGCTAACGGCGGATGGATGGCCGCGAATCCGATCCCGGGGGCGTATTCAAGCTGGGGTGTCGCGAATCTCCTCGATGAACGCAACCGCGATATGCTGCATGAGATTCTGGAAGCGGCGGCAAAAAACGCCAAGGCGCCGAAGGGCAGCAGCGAACAGAAAGTCGGCGACTACTATGCGACCTGCATGGATGAAGCGAAGGCAGAAGCTGACGGACTTAAACCTTTGGCGCCTGAGCTCGATCGTATTGCGAAAATCAAAGATCAAAAAACATTACAGGCCGAAATCGCCCACCTCCATTCGATGGGCATTAACGTTCTCTTCCCGACTGGCTCTACTCAGGATTTCAAAAACAGCGCCGAGGTTACTGCCGAAGTCGATCAGGGCGGACTGGGCTTACCGGATCGCGATTACTACCTGAAGACCGATGAGAAATCGACTCACATCAAAGATGAATACATTAAACACGTGGCCAAGATGTTTGAGCTGATGGGAGACGATGCAGCCAGGGCAGCGACTGAAACGCAAACGATTCTGGCTCTGGAAACAAAACTTGCTGGAGCGTCCATGACCAGAGTTGAAAGGCGAGAGCCGGCAAACGTTTATCACCGCATGACTGTCGCGCAGTTGAGCGAACTCGCCGGCGGTATCGACTGGCCAACCTATTTTAAGACGATCGGCGTGCCCCCAAATACCGACGTCAACGTGACCAGTCCAAACTTCTTCAAGGCAATGAATCAACAATTAAGCAGCGTGCCGATCGCCGACTGGCAGACATATCTGCGCTGGCATTTGATCAACAACACTGCTCAACAGCTGTCGGCTAAGTTTGTCGACGAAGATTTCAATTTCAAAGGAAAGATCCTGCAGGGTTCAAAGGAGAACTTGCCGCGTTGGAAGCGTTGCGTCGCCGGCACCGATCGCGTGTTGGGCGAAGCACTCGGCGAGGTGTATGTGAAGAAAGCTTTCCCACCGGCCGCAAAAGCACGTGCGTTGGAAATGGTGCGCAATTTGGAACTGGCGCTCAAAACCGACATCACAACCCTGAGTTGGATGAGCGAACCCACGCGCAAACAAGCCATCGTCAAGCTCGATGCCTTTCTCAATAAGATTGGTTATCCAGACAAGTGGCGCGACTACTCTTCGCTGCAGGTGGATCGCAGTTCCTATCTTGCCAATCGCTTTCGCGCCGGAGCATTTGGAAAGCGTCGTGACCTGAACAAGATTGGTAAGCCGGTGGACAGAATGGAGTGGATGATGTCACCGCCGACCGTGAACGCTTACTATAACCCGCAGATTAACGAGATTGTTTTTCCTGCCGGCATCCTGCAGCCGCCATTCTTCGATGCCGAGGCCGACGACGCCTTTAACTATGGAGGCATGGGCTCGGTAATCGGCCATGAGATGACGCATGGATTCGACGACCAGGGCAGCCAGTTTGATTCCACTGGAAACCTGGCCAACTGGTGGAGCGAAGCCGATCTGAAGTCATTCAAAGAACGCGCCCAGTGCGTTATCGATCAGTTCAATAGTTTTGAGGTTGAAAAGGGTCTCAATCAAAACGGCAAGCTGGTTGCAGGCGAATCAATCGCGGATCTGGGCGGGCTGGTCGTAGCCTACGCTGCTTTTCAGAAAGCGATGGAGGGCAAGCCGCGTGTGACAATTGACGGCTTTACACCGGAACAAAGATTTTTCCTGGGCTATGCACGCGGTTGGGCCACTAACATGCGACCGGAATTGAAGCGCATGCTGGTGACTATCGATCCGCACCCGTTGGCAAAATTCAGAGTCAATGGGCCACTCGCGAACATGCCGCAGTTTGCCGCGGCGTTTCAGTGCAAGGCGAGTGATGCGATGGTGCGCGACGAAGCAAAGCGTTGCGTGATTTGGTGATACCTTAGACCGGGGCAGTAGCCCGACAGTAATGGAGGGCTCTTCAGTTGAGCACAAGTGGTGCCCAGAAGAGCCCTCCATTAGTGTCGGGCTACTGCCCCGTCGCGAGACGCTAAATAAAGCGATTGAAGAAAAGGATCCCGAGAGCTATCGCGAATGCCGAGAGCGCCGCGAAGAAGAGCGTCCACGGCATCGCTCGCGTAGCCGGGACCGGCGCATTCTTCATGATTTCGTCGCGCATCCGTTTATTGAGTGCCAGGATGATTTCCAGCGCGCCGATCAGGATGAAGAACGTAGCTCCGCAGTATCTCCACATTGATAACTAACCTCTCACAATTTCCAGTCAAAAAGAGAGCGGGCTTGCCCCCGCTGTATTTCTTTACAATTTCACTGAAACCTTACCTCGGTCGCTGGCCCCAGGTTGGCGGCGGTGGTTCCTTAACCGAACGATCGACCGGACGCTCTTTCAACATGCGCAACGCTTCAGCGACGGCGCGTTCGAGTTGCGGATCGCGTCCGGCGATAACATCCTTCGGCCAGTTTTCTACGTCAACGTCCGGCCCGACACCTTCATTCTCCACTGCCCATTTGTTGTCGCGGGTAAAGAACCCGCCGCGTGGCGCGATCATTGAACCACCATCAACAAATCCAGGTGTGTCGGCCGTGTGAACCAGTCCGCCCCAGGTTCGTTTCCCAACTAAAAGGCCAAGCTTGCGCCGCTTGAACATGTAAGGCATTAGATCGCCGCCGGAGCCCGCCATCTCGTTAATGATCATCACCTTTGGTCCCCAGATTCCGGCTGAAGGGCTTGTAAACGGATATCGATCGCCGGCAACGTTATTGAAGTAACCGTCGAAGTCGCGCTCAAGCACATCGATGATGTAGTCTGCCGCGGACCCGCCGCCATTGAACCGTTCATCAACGACGACACCTTTCTTGTCTTGTTGCGAAAAGTAGTAGCGATTGAAACTCTGATAGCCCGGCTGTCCCGTGTTCGGCAAATAAACGTAGGCAAGCTGGCCGTCTGAGAGTTTCTCCACCAATCTTCGGTTCGACTCGACCCACGCGCGCGTGCGCAAGCCCTGCTCGCTGGCAACCGGTACGACGGTGACACTACGCGCGCCTTCCAGCGAAGGCTTGCTGTTTACAGTTAACGAAGTCTGGCGGTTAGCGGTGCCGTCCAGCAGTCGGTGAATATTGTCGGGCGCCTTCAACTCGATGCCGTTGATCGCGAGGATGTAGTCGCCGACGGCAACGTTTGCGCCGGGCGCCGCCAGGGGAGCGCGCAGTTCCGGATTCCAACTTTCGTTGTCGTAAATCCTTGTCACCCGGTAACGCCCATTCTCAATCGCGAAGTCAGCGCCCAACAGTCCGCCCTGTACCACCGGCACTTCCGGCATGTCGCCGCCGCGTACATAGGAATGTCCGATCGCGATTTCGGCGCCCATCATGTCGAGCAGATAGTTGAGATCGGCGCGATGATTTACGTGCGGGAGCAACGCCCCATACATCTCCTTCATCTTCGGCCAATCAGCGCCGTGCATATTCGGGACGTATAGATAGTCGCGCTGGTTGCGCCAGCCCTCGTTGAAGATTTGTTGAAACTCCTGCTTCGGATCGAGATACATCCGCAGCCTGACGTTCAGCCGCCCCTGTCCTGCCGTCGGCGGATTCTTATCAGCGTCAATCAGGAATAACGATGGTGGTTGTGGTGGGCCCGCTGGCGCTTGCCCGAAACCACCCGCGACCGGCGTTCGATAAACGAGCTTATGTCCGTCGGCGCTGACATCGTAAGCAGCGACGCCGGTGACGAACGATGCCGCCTTGCGATCGCTCAGGCGATAGCGCCACAGCTCATTTCCTCTTGGGCCGGCAGTGCCTTCCTGCCCGCGCGGCGAACTTGCCTCCAGGAAAAATACGGTTCCATCAGCCCCGGCGCGCAGATCGGAATACTGCCGCTCCGGAACGCCGGTTACGGAGACAATTCTCTGCTGCAGCCCGTCGAAGTCGATCGTGACTGTCACCGGCTGGCGTGAGCGCCGCGGAGTTTGTGCAGGCTGATCGCTCTGCGCGTTTTCGTTCGAGGAAGATGAATCCGGAGCTTCGCCTTCCGTGCGATTTCCGCGACCGGAGCCTGACGAGGGACTTGGGGGACTCGGTGTCGCGCTGCCCACGCCTTTGTCTTCATCGCTCTCCGGCAGTAATGGACTGGCCTCAGTTTTTTTCAACACCGCGACATACAAACCGAAGTTTTCGTCGTGGTCGTATGACGTCATGTCGAGCCATTGCGAACCCAGGCCGAAATCCGTCGACGCGAGAAACCAGAGATACTTTCCGCTCGCATCCCACGCCGGAGAGAGGGCGTCCGCGAGTCCATCAGTAACCTGTTTTGTCTCACCGGTTTCGACGTTGCTAATAAAGATCGCGTGATACATGGATTGCAGGCGGCTGGCGTAAGCCACCCATTTTGAATCGGGACTCCAAACGGGATCGAGGGTGCGGTTTGGCACCATCCAGGGATCGTTGCCGACAACCTTCGCCTGACCGTTGGCCACATCGAGCACCCAAACTTTCAAGTTGGTATCGCTGAAGAGCAGCTTCTTGGAGTCTGGCGACCATGACGCGGTGTAGTAGTGCTTCGGGTTATTGAGCACAATTTCGCGCGGCGGCGTCAGGCCGTCCTGCGCTTCAATATAGAGCCGATATTCGCCTGACTTGTCGCTGAAGTAGGAAATGAATTTTCCGTCCGGAGACCAGGCTGGATCGCGCTCAGCGGAACTGCTCGAGTTTGTCAGGTTACGGATGTCGCCCTTCTCGGCAGGAATAGTGAAGATCTCTCCGCGTGCTTCTACCAGCACACGCTTGCCGGTAGGTGATAGCGACATGTTTGTGATGCGCACAGTTACGTCTTTCCAGTTTGGCATCATCCAGGGGAAGTCGCCGGCGGCGGTTATGTTCACGATATGTTCTTTGCCGTTCGTGGGATCCAATTCGTGTACGTAACCGGCCTGCTCGAAAATCAACAAGCCTGCTCCGGAGTCAAGCGACTTGACGTCGAAGTCGGTGAACCTCGTAAGTTGTGACAGTTTTTTGGTCTTCGTTTGGTATTCCCAAATGTTGGCAACGCCGTCGCGATCAGAAATGAAGTAGACCGAGTCATCGATCCAAACCGGATCGACGTCTTTCGAGTCGGTCCATGGCGGTGAAGTCAGATCGTAGCTTTTCAGATCGACGATCCAAATCGGCCGGTTCTGGCCGCCGTGATAGTTGCGACGCTCCTCGTCCCACGAATTGTTCATACGATAGGCGACGCGGGCGCCGTCCGCAGAAATCTTGCCCTGGTAAGCGCGTGGCAGTGGGAACGGTTCTTCAATGCCGCCGGCGGCGGGCACAGTCCAGAAGCGTGGCGCTCCGGCCGGCGCCCAGGTGGCGCGCGACGATGAGAACAGCACAGACTTGCCGTCGGACGTCCAGCCCTGAACCAGATCGCCGCCCGGATGCCAGGTAAGTCTGCGCGGCTCGCCGCCTTCTGCCGGGGCCACGTAGACGTCGAGGTTCCCCGCATACTCGCCGCTGAATGCGATCCACTTTCCGTTCGGCGAGAAATGCGGATTCAATGTTTGACCCTGGAAGCTCGTGAGCCGGCGAGCACTGCCGCCGGCGCGCGGTACCGTCCAAATGTTATTTGCATAAGCAAAGGCGATTTGCGAGGCGCTCACCGTTGGCGTACGCAATAGGCGAGTTTGCGCGTTCGCTGTTTGTGCCTGAGCAGCAAGTAACGCGAAGACAAGACCGCCGATCGCGAGAACTGCTAACAAATTGAAACGGTGATAAGTCAGGGTGCGATTAGGAAGAGCGCTCGCGCGGCGGCAGGGCTCCGCCACCAAACTTCGCTTAGACATGTGGTGGTTCCTCCAGACAGGTCGGATGATTGCGCGACACTTTTACCATGAAGCTCGCAACTGAGCCAGCCAAATAATTGCTGACGACGAATACAGAACCGAAGCTGCAGCGAGTGTGAAAACTCGCGTTCGGAATGTAAAAGCCTGGGGCAACGACCCAGGTGGAAGCCAGCGATCCTCCCGAGCGCTGCAGGCGCGCAATGATGGAAGTCGGCTCCTCGACGCCGGTGTTCTCTTAACTGAGATGATTTCGCGCTTCAGCGCTCTAAGATTTCGTTTACACCCTCACCTGGGGCGTTGCCCCATGCTTTTACATTCCGCGCCCTTGGCGCTGCGAACGCCTCACTTCTAAGACCGCAGCTTTACGAAACTTTGGATTTCAACCGAGAGTCTGGAATTGAAAAAACAATCGCGTCGCTTAAGGAACTTTCGTAGCATTTGCCGAAACTAATTGCGAGTGACGACGTAGTAACCGAACACAGCGGACGCTCGGTTCTAATGTGCAATTTTTCATGTCGTCTCCCACTTCGGTGTCAAGAGTTCAAAAATAATTTTATGGAGAAGCTAATGACTAACTCGCAGAAATCTCTCGTGGCCTGCGCACTGTTGTTGGCCATCAGTCTGACAGTTGTTTTTGGCCAGACGCGTCGTGGTTATGATGTGTCGAGCATGGACAAGAATACTTCGGCTTGTACAGATTTTTATCAGTACGCCAATGGCACCTGGCTCAAGAACACTGAAATCCCCGCAGCCTATCCGTCGTGGGGCGCTTTCAATGTTCTCGCCGAGAATAATCGCAAGGCGCTGCACGAGATTTTGGAAGAGGCCGCTAAAAAAACTACTGCCACGAAAGGCAGCAACGAACAGAAGATTGGCGACTACTACGCCAGTTGTCTGGATGAAACCAAGCGTGAAGCCGAAGGCATGAAGCCGCTGATACCAGAACTCGCGCGCATCGAAAAGATTCAGGATGCGAAAGGCGTGCAGGCGCAGATCGCTTACATGCATCGCCATGGTATCCCGACACTCTTCGGCTACGGCTCGTTGCCCGACTTGAAAAACAGTTCAATGGTTTTAGGCGCTGCCGGCCAGGGTGGGCTCAGCCTTCCCAACCGCGATTACTACACCAATACTGACGAGACGTCAGTGAAGTTACGCGAAGCGTTTGTTGGTCATGTGGCGAACATGTTTCAGTTGGTCGGAGACACGCCCGAGCAGGCGAAGAAGAACGCGCAGACTGTGCTTGCGTTTCAAACCCGGCTCGCGCAAAACTCCCGCACGCCTGTCGAACTGCGCGACCCCACCACGCAATACCACCTGATGAATCCGTCGCAGTTGAAGGAACTCACACCAAACTTTTCCTGGGAAGATTACCGCCGGGGCGCCGGCGCGCCGACAGTCGGCGATATCAACGTCGCCCATCCGGAGTTTTTTACCGCCCTCAACAAGATGGTGACTGAAATTCCAGTGACCGATTGGAAGACATATCTGCGTTGGCATCTGATTACCGCGGCCGCGCCGAGTCTGTCATCCAAATTTGAGATCGAAAACTTCAACTTCTTTGGCAAGACGCTTGAAGGCCGAAAAGAACAACTGCCGCGCTGGCGTCGCTGCGTCTCAGCCACCGACGCCAGCCTCGGCGAAGCGTTGGGCCAGGTCTACGTTGCCCGTACCTTCACGCCTGAGTCGAAGGCCCGCATGCAGTCGATGGTCAACAACCTAATCGCCGCCTTCCACGAGCGGCTGCAAAAACTCGACTGGATGAGCGAGGATACGCGCAAGCAGGCGATCGCGAAGCTCAATGCTTTTGGCCAGAAGATCGGCTACCCGGATAAGTGGGTCGACTACTCGGCGCTTACCGTTTCGCGTGATTCGTATTTGGCGAACGTTTTGCGCTCCAGCGAATTTGATCAGATGCGCGACTTCAACAAGATCAATAAACCGGTTGACCGGAAGGAGTGGGGTATGACTCCGCCAACGGTCAACGCCGGTTACAACTCGCTCAACAACGATATCTCGTTTCCGGCAGGAATTCTGCAAGCGCCCTTCTTCAATCCTGACGCCGATGATGCCATCAACTACGGAGCGATCGGCGCAATCATCGGTCATGAAATCACACATGGCTACGACGATTCGGGCAGCGAGTTTGACGCGCTGGGCAATTTGAAAAACTGGTGGACCGAGAGCGACAAAAAGAATTTCGATGCGCGCGCTGACTGCGTGATCAATCAGTTCAGCGCTTTTGAGGCCGAGCCTGGTTTGCATCTGCAGGGCAAGCTGGTCTCCGGCGAATCGATTGCTGATCTGGGTGGACTTTACGTCGCTTACGACGCCTATTTGAAATCGCTCGAAGGCAAACCGCGTCCGGCTGACATCGATGGCTTCACTCCCGACCAGCGTTTCTTCCTTGGTTGGGCACAAGCCTGGGCCGAGAAAACTACGCCCGAGACCACCCGACTCCAGACACAGTCTGATCCGCATCCACTCTCGCGGTTCCGCGTCAACGGACCGCTCTCAAACATGCCGAAGTTTGCCGAGGCGTTTCAGTGCAAGGCGGGCGATGCGATGGTTCGTGAGCCTTCGAAGCGTTGCCAGATTTGGTAACACCGGATCGTATTCGTGGAGAAGGACGGATCGATTTTCTGGGACCGCGGGCGTCCCGCCCGCCTCAAGCAGCGGGTTCGCTCAAGTTTGCGATCGAATCTGATAACTTCAACGATGTGGCATTTCACGTTAGCGGGCGAGACGCCCGCGGTCCCAGACAATCACTTGCAGGTTTGGACGTTCACCTCATTACCAGAGTTTTTGGAAAACGTGGATAATAAGGATCCGAAAAACTCTAAGTTGACGGCGAGCCGATTCGACTCAGCCTAACCCTGCGATTATTCAAGAGGAGACACCATGAACACTCTAAAACGTTTCTACATTTCTTTCTTTGCAGTGCTGTTTGTGCTTTCGGGAGCATTGATCGTGTCTGCACAAATTCGGGTGCCTCGGCCTAGTGCGAAGGCCAGTGTCATGCAAACTATTGGCGTGACGGATGTGACCATTACCTACAGCCGGCCAGGCGTGAAGGGCAGAACAATTTGGGGCGACCCGCTGCCCGAGCAGGCCGGAACCAAAGGCGAGGCTACGCTTGATGATCAAAACGTGCGTCCCAAAGGCGCGCCCATCGTGCCCTGGGGTCATGCTTGGCGCACCGGTGCCAATGAGGCCACGCAGTTTGTCGTAACCGACGACGTTTTTATCAATGGCCAGAAGCTACCGGCGGGTAGTTACAGCCTGCACACAATTCCTACCAAAGACGAGTTCACCATTATCTTCAACAGCGTCGCGAACCAGTGGGGCAGCTTTGGCTACGATTCCACCAAGGACACCTTGCGGGTGAAGGTGAAGCCGGAGTGGAGCGAGCATAGCAAGGAGTGGTTGGAATACTGGATTGATCCAGTAAACGACAATTCAGCGCAGGTCAATATTCGCTGGGAAAAGGTGCGGGTTCCTTTCATCGTCGAAGTGAAAGACGTGCAGGGGCTGACGATGCAAAAGGCACGAGCGGCGGTAGCTGCCGCTAAGGCGGACGACTTCGTGACGCCTCTACAGGCTGCAAACTATGCTCTGCAGAACAAGCTGAGCGTCGAGGAGGCGATGGGATGGCTCGACCATTCAATCAAGGTCAAGGAAACGATCGGCAACTTAGGCCTTAGGGCGCGCGTACTCGCCGAACAGGGCAAGACGGCCGAAGCTATCGCCGCCGGCGAAAAGGCGATTCAGGTTGGCAAGGACGCCAAAGCCAACCCAACACAGATCGCCAACATGGAAAAACTCGTCGCTGAATGGAAAGCTAAAAAGACGTAGTTCCCAGCCAAGGCTTCCAAGGTCAAAAGCCCTTGCCCGTGCGAGGGCTTTTGCCTTCCCGAACCACCGTTGGAAATGTTATTGTTTCCGGCATATCCCCGCTTCGTTTAGACCCAACTGTTTGCTTCGTTTGAGGTGAAAAATATGAAAGCTCCAGCATCTCTCTTTGCGCGTTCCCTCGCGGTTCTTTTAATGACACTCTTCGCCGTTTCACCAGCCTGGGCGACCTGTGGCGGCGGCGGTGGGGGTGGCGGCGGGGGAATGTCCGGTGGCAGCGGCAGCGGCGGCGCGGCTGCTGAGACTTACCCGGTGCCATGGAAGATTCACGACGCTAAAACACCACCGGCGAAGGGACTCGTTCTCTACTGGTTCCCAGCTTCTAAGGAAGAGATACAGAAGTCGAGCTTGCGCATGTCGCGTACGCTTTCGCTCTATGCCTCGCAGTGCATCTCGATGGAGCTGGCCGATACTCGCCTGGAGAATGCCGATAAACTCGTGGGCGATTCCAAGCTGCCGGTCGCTGTCGTAGCAACCCCTGACGGTACGCCGGTCACCAAAGTTGAAAACAAAGACGGCAAGCTAAAAGTCGAAGCAGTAGAAAAGGTCCTGGTAACGGAAGTGAAGGGTCGCGAAAGCGCCCTCGATCAACAGTTGAAAGATGCCAAGGCGAAGGCTGCGGCAGGGGAAAAAGAGGAAGCCATCAAGCTCTTTCAAGCTGTAGTCGAA
>Ga0070697_100000382_pt1 | contig 34577 bp, 30 predicted proteins | sample KBSK1501metaG_FD_65475 | JGI IMG/M metagenome (GOLD analysis project Ga0070697, IMG submission 65475) | Corn, switchgrass and miscanthus rhizosphere microbial communities from Kellogg Biological Station, Michigan, USA - KBS K1-50-1 metaG | ecosystem: Host-associated > Plants > Roots >...
CAACTCATCGCAGGTACGGATCTGGCCACTGACAATTTGGAACCGCACGAATTTTTGGATTTTCTTAGCGCCAGGCTCGCCCGCCGGTTCATTGATGCGCCCGCTGCGTTAAGACTGAGAATATCTGAAATGGATTTGGGGCCTGACCAGGACGGGCGATTTCGGGTGAATGAGTTTTTCAGTCACGATGATACCTGGAAGCACGTTCTCGATCGGCTGGTGAGTGAAAGTGATGCCGTGCTGATGGATCTGCGTGGATTCACTCCGCAAAACGCCGGCTGCATTTATGAAATAGCGGAGTTGATTAACGTGGTGTCGCTGGCTCGCGTTCAATTTGTAATTGACCAGACAACAAACGAGCCGTTCCTGCTTCAGTGCTTGCAGGAGTCTTGGCATTCGATGAAGCCAGGCTCGCCAAACAAAACTAATGCCGCTGAGATCCGCTTATTTCGCTTCGCCGGATCCGGACTGGGGGAGCTAAGCGAACTCCTGCGTTCATTATGTCTGGCGGCTAAGGCGGCATGAAGCACGGGCGTCGCCGGGAGAACTTTCGCGAGGTTGCAAGGTCAAACTGTTTTCGCTCGGTGGTTGATGTAAACCGGAGGGCAATCAATAAGCTGCTGGAGACCCGCTAATACTCTTTTGACCCGCGGCTTCCTGCGCGATCTTCACGCCCACGCTGGCGCCAATGCGGGTGGCGCCCGCGGCAACCATCGCGCGCGCGTCTTCGAGTCCTTTCACGCCGCCGGATGCCTTGACACCAAGCTCCGAGCCGACCGTGCGCCGCATTAAGGCGATGTCCGCGACAGTCGCACCGCCTTTTGAAAACCCAGTCGATGTTTTCACGAAGTCGGCGCCGGCGTTTTTGGCAGCCAGGCAAGCGCGCACCTTTTCATCGTCATTCAACAGTGCGGTTTCAATAATCACTTTGCACGTCACGTTGTATTCGTGGGCAACCTCGACAACTGAACGAATGTCATGCTCGACCAGGCAATCGTCGCCGCTCTTGAGTGCTCCGACATTGATCACCATGTCTACTTCACGTGCACCATCAAGAATCGCGCGGCGCGCTTCGTAAGCTTTCACATCCGATAGCGTCGCTCCCAACGGGAATCCAATCACGGTGCAAACTGGGACGCCCGTGCCCTGTAGATTACACGCGGAGGCACGCACCCAGGTTGGGTTAACGCAGACAGAGGCGAACCCATATCTCGCGGCTTCTTCACATAGCTTCTTGATGTCTTCGTCGGTAGCTTCGGGTTTCAGCAGGGTGTGGTCGATCAGGCTGGCCCAATCTTTAGCGGACGACGTTTCGCCTAAGACCAGACCAATGCGGGCGGCCCCGGCGTCGACGATGCGATGCATGCGCTCGGGGCAGCGGTTAAAGCATTCCGAAGTGCAGCCGCACATTGCCGCCTGATCGCCGCCGTCGCCATTAAGCCGTGCGACAATCGCATCTGTGATTTGGTCGATTAAGAGTTCAAGGTCACGATTGCGCGCGCCGTTTGAACCGTTGGTTGAGTTGGGCATTGAACCTGTTCCTGAGTGTGACTTAAAGCGAAGCCACTTCGATGACATATTCTAGCACGGTGTCTTTGGGTGAAGGTATTGGGAGGAGTTTCGGTGAATGAGGTCAGTACCACCACGCGGTAGCGGGTGGGTTTCTTGATTGCTGATTGTCAATTGCCGATTTGCGAGGAGACCCACCCGCTACCGCGTGGTGGTACTGACCTCATTTAACTGTCGGGGCACAATCAAGAAAGATACTGTTTCTCGACGGCCTCAATCTTGGCGACCCTTTTCCGGTGTCTCTCTTCAGTCAGTTCCGTGGCCAACCAGGCTTGCACAATCTCGCGCATCTGCGCGCTGCTGATCGTCTTGCTTCCCAGACTGAGAACGTTAGCGCCGTTGTGCTCGCGCGAGTTGCGGGCAACTTCAACTGAATAGCAAGCAGCGGCGCGCACGCCGGGCACTTTGTTCGCCGTCATCGCGCTGCCAACCCCAGCGCCATCGATGACTATACCCAACTCCGATGAGCCTTCCGCAACGCTTCGCGCTACCGCGTATGCCAGGTCAGGATAATCAACCGGATCTTCCGAGTTCGTTCCGAAGTCATGGACCTGGTGACCTAATCCTGTGAGCAGAAGCTTGAGTTCCTCTTTCATCCTGAAGCCACCGTGGTCGGCGCCGACCGCAATCAGGCGGGAGGTTTTTGAACCGCGTCTAGGTACGCGTCGAACAATCTCGATCTTCTTCGCGCTTACGATGTCCGCCGCAAGTGGCGTCAGACGCACGCCTTCGGCGATGCGCAGCGAAGCGCCGTCCGCGAGATTGCGGACGTCATCTTCCGTGATAATCGTCTTGGACGATTCGTCGCGGATGGCGGACGTTTCAGACGAGGTGCCTGGTTTATTAGCAACGGTGTCGATAAAACGACTTGAGGTTGCCGGAGCATCCGGACGACTTGGTGCGTCAGCGGGAATTGATTTGTCGAGCACGTCTCGAACCAGTGCTCTTATGCGGTCACGTGTTGAATTATCCATAAGCTTGGGAGGCAAACAGCAAACAGTGAACAGCAAACAGCCGGAAGAGAACTCTATGGTTGTTACTCGCCTACTTCCCCTCGGCTGCTGCTGGTTACAGGACGCTGTTTACCCTAACGCGCACTACTGTTTGCTGTTTGCTGTCTGCTGCCTTCACGCCAGCGACTCATCGCGCAAGTCCAGCAATCGCCCGGCAGACGCCACCACTTTGCCGCGGCGCATTTTCATATCAACGCGGCCTACAAAGATGCCGCTCCTGCCAACCTGGAAAATTATAGTGCCGCCTCCTGATGGTGTCTTCGTTATCACCGGCTGCTTCATGAATGTATGAGTGTGACCGCTGGCGATGAAGTCAATGCCGTCTACTTGCGCCGCAACTTGACTGTCCCCAACCGCACCTTCACGCGGATTGGCGTAGTATCCAAGATGCGACATTCCGATCACCAGGCTACAACGTTCGCGCTCACGCAGAATTTTTACTACGTCACGCGCCGCCTTCACCGGATCGTTGTACTTCACACCCTTGAAATTTTCCGGTGTTATCAAATTGTCGGGACTCACACCCATGCCAAAAAGTCCGACGCGGACGCCGCGAATCACACGAACAACGTAAGGCTTTACGCGGCTCTCGAGCGGTGTACCGCGCACATCGTAGTTGCAGGAAACAAATTCGAATTTGGCAAACTTCATCGCCGCAGCCAAAGCTTCTACACCGTTGTCAAAATCGTGATTGCCCAGGGTCACAACGTCGTAGCCGATGAGCGACATCGACTTATATTCCACTTCGCCTTTATAGAAATTGAAGTAAGGCGTTCCCTGAAAAACATCGCCGGCATCGATCATTAACGTGTTAGGGTTTTCCTTACGTATCCGCTTAACCAACGTGGCCCGTCGCGCGACCCCACCCATATCCGGATACTGTCCGTCGTTTGCCGGCAAGGGGTCAATCTGTGAATGCGTGTCGTTGGTGTGCAGAATTGTAATCAGCGTCTCCCCGGCAGCTACTTCCAACAACGGTGCGCTTATCGCCGACCACGCCGGCGTTGATAGTAAACTCAAAGCGGAACGCGGCGACATGACAACTGCGCCACCGACCATTGAAGCCTTGAGAAAACCACGCCTGGTAATCATTTCGGCTCCTCCGCTTCTCCGGATGCCGCTTTATCGAAGACGAAGCGGCCGTCCAGAGTAGACTTGATATCCCGACCGGCCGCAGTTTCGGCTTTCACGTAATCAGTGATCGCATCCCGAATAGTGAGCCCGAGCGGTCTTGTGTTGGTAGCTTTCTGCAGCACAGTTGCGTAGTCGCTGCCGGTAACATTCAGTAGATAGTCGATGCTGATTACGGTATAGATTGCCGCAAGATCGATTTCCTTCTCAACACCGTCGATCCAAAACTTCGCGCCTTCCGCCTCCAGTTGTTTATCGGGATTCACTCGGTAAGTTATTCGCATCCCGGATTGAGCATCACGGTGCGACGTCACTACACGCAACAGCTCCAACACGTGCTCGCCGGTAAGATCGAAAGCCACCAACGCATTCTCGAATGGCAAAAGTTCAAAAATATCGCGCTGGGTGAGCTTGCCGGCGGCAATGACACTTTTGCGCAGGCCGCCGCTATTGGTAACTGCGAGCAGAATCGGCTGGTCGAGTTTGCCGCTCGCCTGAGCGCGTATGCCGTCAGTGACGAAGTTGCCAAGTGAACCACCGCCCACGCCTCCCTTTTTCAAGTCGCCTATTAATCTACCGATGGGCTGATCCAGGGCGCGCACTTTTGGACTATAGGCTTCGAGCATCTTGTCGACCGCCGCATCGTCCGGCAGGCTTCGGTCGATGGCGGTCTGCGTGGCTTTGGCGGGACTAGTGGCAGCGGGCGCGACAGGAGCTGGCGCAGCCGCCTGGCCGAGCGCGAACTGCGTGCTGCCGGCGAATACACCTAGGAACAGCGCCCAATTAAGAAGCGCGAGTTTAGCTCTAGACACAGCTCTGGATTCCTCTTGAAGAAGCGAAAATATAACAGTCCAAATTTCTGGACAAGATTGACCTGCACGGAGAGCTTCAATAGTATGTCGCACCATAAGGCAGATTCGCAACAGCGTGCCGCACTACGGTCTCAATCATATTCAGCCAACTCGAGGAGACGATTAACTTGGCTACATCTTCCGCACAGATACCTTCGGAGTTCAGCAATCCAAACCTTGAGGTGCTTCTTTCTGAGGAACAACTGCAGACGCGCATCAAGGAACTCGGCGCAGAAATCACGCGCGAATATGCGGGTCTCAACCCGCTGCTCGTAGGAGTGTTGAAGGGCGCGTGCTTCTTTCTTAGCGATCTCCTGCGGGCGATCGATACGCGATTGGGTATCGAGTTCATGGCGATTTCCAGTTATGGCTCCTCGACGCGCACGTCAGGCGAAGTCCGCATCATGAAGGATCTGGATGTGCCGATCGAGGGTCGTCACATACTGGTGGTGGAAGACATCGTCGATACAGGCTTGACTCTTTCTTACTTGCTCCAAAACCTGCAATCGCGCGGCGCCGCCAGCGTGAAACTGGCAGCGCTGCTCGATAAGTTTGAGCGACGTGAGAAGGACGTGAAGATTGACTACCTGGGCTTCCAAATTCCCGATGCCTTCGTCGTCGGCTATGGACTCGACTACGCCGAACGTTATCGCAACCTGCCGTTCATCGCCGTATTAAAGAACCCGGAACAGGGCTAGCGTCAAGTGACTTTCTGGGACCGCGGGCGTCCCGCCCGCAAACGCGTCGAGGACGCGCAGTCTTTTGGAAGTAGCCCCTATCCGTTTTCGCGCTGCGCGCTCATTGCGGGCGGGGCGCCCGCGGTCCCAGCAAATCGCTTGAGTGATTGATTGGATAGGGTGTTTCTAATGAAGAAATATTTCCTGGTTGCTGCCATCATAATGCTCTGTTCGAGCGCAAGGCCGACCCTTGCCCAGGATTTTTCGAAAGTTGAAATCAAAGTCACTAAAGTCGCCGGCAACGTCTACATGCTGGAAGGGGCGGGCGGAAACATCGGCGTCTCAGTCGGCCCTGACGGCATCTTGATTGTCGACGATCAGTTTGCGCCGCTGGCAGACAAAATCAAGGCGGCCTTGAAAACGCTGGGTGAAGGCAAACTAAAATTTGTTTTGAATACCCACTACCACGGCGATCATACCGGCGGCAACATCGCCTTCGGTCCAGACGCTCCTATCATCGCGCAAACAAATGTGCGCAAGCGGCTTTCGGAAGAACAGAAGTCGAAGTTCTTCAACCGCACCACGCCGGCCTCGCCGAAAGAGGCCTTGCCGGTCATCACGTTTGACAATGCGGTCTCCGTCTTTTTTAACGGCGAAGAGGTCAAGGTCATACACTTCCCTCACGGCCATACTGACGGCGACAGCGTCATATTCTTTACCGGCTCTAACGTCGTGCACATGGGCGATGACTTCTTCAATGGCAGGTTTCCGGTTGTCGACCTTGAAGCAGGCGGCGACGTGGAAGGGATGACGAAGAACATCGGCGACATCATTAGCAAACTGCCCGCGGGCGTGAAGATCATTCCGGGTCACGGACCGCTTTCAGATGCTGACGGCTTGAAGGCGTTTCACAACATGCTGGTTCAAACTACCGACATCGTGAGAAAGCGCATGGCTGCCGGCAAGACGTTGGATCAGATCAAAGCTGAAGGACTTCCAGAAGAATGGAAACCGTGGGGCACTGGATTCATCAAGACGGATCTGTGGCTAACTCTCGTTTACACCAGCCTGTCGGCCAAGCACTAAGTCAGCCGCAGATTAACGCGGATAACGCGAATCTGAAAAGACCAAGTTGTTAACTTGTTTGATCGCTTGCTTTTTATGTCTGATCTGCGTTCATCCGCGTGAATCCGCGGCTAAACCTTAACTTGCTCTAGAAAACTCTCTCCCGCAGTCAACTTCAAACCAAAGTTCTCCGCAACTGTTTGGCCGATGTCGGCCAGCGAGCCGCGCGTGCCCAGGTTAACTCCCGCACGAGCGCTCTTTCCATAAACAAGCAACGGTGCGTACTCGCGCGTATGGTCGGTGCCGGGGAAGGTGGGGTCGTTACCGTGGTCGGCGGTGATGATCATTAAGTCGCCCTCGCCCATCGCCGCTTCAATTTGCGGCAGGCTGGCATCGAAATGTTCCAGGGCCCGTGCGTAACCTTCGGTGTCACGGCGGTGGCCATAGAGCATGTCGAAATCCACCAGGTTCGAAAAAATCAAGCCGCGCGTGTCCTGGGCCAGCGCCTGAATCGTTTGGTCGATCGACTGCTGATTGTTCTTGGCTGTCAAATCCTCTGTCACTCCCATCGAGTCATAGATCGACGCAATCTTCCCGATACAAACAACATCGAGATCTTTGTCTCTTAGCGCCGGCAACAGATTCGCGCGCGGCGGTGGCACGGCATAGTCATGCCGGTTCTCAGTACGATAAAAATTGCCCGTTTCACCAAGGAAAGGTCGGGCGATGACTCGTCCTACTTTGTGCTCGCCATCGAGTATCCGTCGCGCTGTTTCGCAAATCTCGTAAAGCCGGTTGAGCGGAATGATCTCTTCGTGAGCGGCAATTTGAAAAACTGAATCCGCTGAGGTGTAGACAATCGGTTTGCCGGTGGCGACATGTTCTGCGCCCAGGTCCTTGATGATCTCTGTACCAGAGGCGGCAAAGTTGCCGAGGATTCCCGGAACCTGCGTTTCAGCAACGAAGCGATCGAGGATCGTTTGAGGGAATCCGTTTGGATAAGTTGGGAACGCCTGCTTGAGGATTATGCCCGCCATCTCCCAGTGGCCGGTGGTCGTGTCTTTCCCGTTCGACCGCAGGGCACACTTGCCAAATGATCCTCGCGGTTGAGAAGTGGGTGGCACGCCAGGCAGTGGTCGCACGTTTCCCAGACCCCAACTCTTCAAGTTTGGCAGCGCAACTGACCGTGATTCGCATATGTGGCCCAGCGTATCCGACCCAGCGTCGCCCCACTCCGGCGCGTCAGGCATCGCGCCGATGCCGGCGCCATCGAGGACTATCAAAACGATTCTATTGAAAGAAAATTTCTGGCTATTCATCTTGCCTTGAGTATAGATTGAATCAAAGACTAACCGCCAAGACGCCGAGAGCGCCAACACAAAAACGAACGTGATAGAAGCGTTGGTTTGGGAACAGGTTTAGTCGTTGAAGCTTGGCGTTCCTGGCGCCTTGGCGGTTGATCAGCTCTTCGGAGCAACGTAGCCTTCCCTTGCTCGAACTAGCGCTTTCTCTGGCGCCCCCTGCACCTCAACTCTGATAGTTCGATACTTTCCGTCGCGCGTTTTGTCCGTTGGGTAGTAACCCAAACTGTATTGCGTGCCGATCTCGGTCGCCACCAGCGCAAACGCCGCTCGCGCGTCTTGCAGACTCGCTGCCAGGAAATTCCGCGCGCCGCTGGCCTTCGCGATCTCATTCATCTCGCGGCGCGCCAGATTGTAGAGGTCGCGACTAATCTGCATCCTTTCGAACTGACCCATCTGACAGAAATCAACCAGATCGTCAGCCCGCGCCCCCGGCAAGAAAACCTGTCGATAGCGTTCAAGCTGTTTTGCGGAAAGTGTTAGCCGCCCATCGTCCTGACAATCTTTCAGTAAACGATCCTCTACGAAGTCTTCCGTGTTGACCTGGATGAAGTAACTGGCTACGCCTGCACGACTGAGCTTCGATCGGGCCGTTTGGAAATCCGAAACGCTGGTTGAATCGACGCCATCAGTCAGGGCCACTATCGCCCGCCGCCCGCGCAATTCTTCGCGCGGGGGTTCATGAAATATTTCATCGGCAATTCGCGCGAGCGCGTCGTAAAAAGGAGTGCCGTTGCTTGAACCCAGGTTTTCGATCGCCGCGCGCAGCAGCTTCCGATCGCCGGTCAGCTGCGAGAGCACTTCTACCTTCGCGGCCACCGACTGACCCTGGCGCGCCGTATTGAAAGCAACGATTGCCACGCGGTCGCCCGGACGCAACGCATCGATGAAGGCATTCGCTGCCTGACGTATCAGACCAACATCCACGCGCGTCGAGCCGGACGTGTCCAGCAGCAGAGCGATTTCAAATGGCGCTTCAGTGGTTGCGAAGTTTGTAATCTTTTGCTGTTTACCGTTTTCGAACAGCAGAAAATTTTCAGAGCGCAAGCCGGTTATCGGCCGCCCGGTTTTGTTGGTTACCACGGCCGGCACGGAGACTAACTGGGTTTCGACGCGCACCACATCGCCTTCGTCAACTTCGTCAACAGTTGGATTGTCCGTGACCGCAGGAGATGGGGTCGCCTGCGGGGCGGCTGGCGCGTTCACGCGCCGCGGTCGTTGTTGATTGGGCTGTTGTGCAGCGGCAGGAAGGTAAGTTGAAACTAAAAGTAGCTGGCAGGTTAACCCTAAAGCGATCGCCGCAAATCTTCGAAGGGATAGCATCGATTTGATCGTCACCGGTTTGATCACTGATTGTTTGGGGAGCCCGTTAGCAGATGTTGCTTGAAAACTATAACTGGGAAGCGTCGAGACTGCAAAATCTGATGTTCGATAACCTCAGTTTGTCGTTACATTATGTACCATTCAATCTTGTCGACAAGCTAAAGCTTATCGGACATTGGTGCTCACCTTGACAGCCTCGTCCCCTTCTCTTAGCATGACGACTCGTCAGACTCGAACGAAGTCGACGATGTCGCGCAGATCTTTGGATGCGGTTTTTTCGGGCACGTATGTCAATGGTAGACGGCCTCCCTTACAAGGAGGAGGTTGGGGGTTCGAGTCCCTCCGCGCCCACCAAGTCAGATGTTAGATTCCAGATGCGGGATGTTAGTATGAACGTATCTAGCATCTGGTTTATCGGTTTTCATGCGGAGTCGTAGTTCAGTTGGTTAGAACGCCGGCCTGTCACGTCGGAGGTCGCGGGTTCGAGTCCCGTCGGCTCCGCCAACTTTGAAGCGGTTGCACTTCAGCTAAGATGAAGGGCAACCGCTTTTCAATTTGGATGAGCTAAACTTTAACTTATCGAAGACAGATGATTCCTGTAGCTGAAGCAATTCAAATTGTTACAGAACAGACGCGCAAGCTGTCGGCCGAGCCCGTCTCACTCGAACAGGCGCGCGGTCGCTTCCTGGCCGAGGATGTGGTTGCCGATTCAGATCTCCCGCCCTTCGATCGCTCGCAGATGGATGGCTACGCGGTGCGAGCCAGCGACGTCGAGAGCGTGCCTGCAAAACTAAAAATCGTTGGCGAGTCGGCGGCCGGTCGCGGCTGGCACAATGAAATGAAGCAAGGTCAGGCTGTCAGGATCATGACCGGGGCGCCAGTGCCGTCGGGAGCTGACAGCGTGCAGCAGGTCGAACTAACACGCGACCTCGGCCCGAGTGAAGTTGAAATCATGGAATCGGTAACCGCCGGTAAGTCGATCGTCAGGCGCGGCAGTGAGATTAAGGCCGGCCAGAAGGTTCTCAGTGCAGGCGAGCTGATAGGAGCCGCTGCGATGGCTGTACTCGCATCTTTCGGTTACGCTGAAATCGCGGTTGGCCGTCAACCCAGAGTTGCGGTGCTGGCAACGGGCAGCGAACTCGTTGCCGTGGATCAACAGCCCGATCGGGATCAGATTCGCGATTCGAATAACTTTACGATCACCGCTTATTCGGAACTGGCAGGCGCGATCGTGGAGCGACTGCCGCTCGCCGGCGACGACACTGCGCTACTAAAAAGGCAGATTGCCGAAGCAGCGGACCGCAGTGATATCGTCATCACCTCAGGCGGCGTTTCTGTGGGAGTTTACGATTTCACCAAGCCCGCGTTACGAGAACTCGGGGCTGAGTTTTTCTTTGAACGTGTGGCCCTGCGACCCGGCAAGCCAACAGTTTTTGCCCGACTGCCAAATGGCACACTCTTTTTTGGACTCCCCGGAAATCCGGTTTCCGTTTCCGTGACTTTCAATCTCTTCGCACGCACGGCCATGCTTGCAATGCAGGGTGCGAAAGATCCGGCCTTGCCGCATGGCTGGGCGGTGCTCGCACGCAACGTCAAGGGTGCTGTTGAGCGAGAGAGTTATTTGCCGGCAGAGTTAAGCGTCAGCGAAGAAGGAATCCTGGCGGCGACGCCCTTGAAATGGGGCGGCTCGTCGGATTTTGTTGGTTTTGTGAGGTCAAGGTTGTTGATAATCGTACCTCCAGACACGGGTGTAGTCGAAGCCGGCGCCAGAGTTAGAATTGTGCGTCTGCCACATTGATTGAGGATTGAATGAGCAAATCCGAAAGAAAACTATGGACGGCGAGCGCCCACGAACGCAAAGTGGAGAATCTCTATTCCGGCGGCGTAGAAAATTTCGCTGACTGGCACAACGGCTATCTGAATTTCGGACTCTGGGAAAATGGGATTGCTGACTACATTAAAGCAGCGGAAAACCTGGTGCATCGAATGGGTAGCATTCTCGGTCTCAACGAAACCAGCAAGCTGCTCGATGTCGCGCCGGGCATGGGCACGCAGGACATTTACCTGCTTAAGAACTTTGCGCCTCAATCAATCGATGGTCTGGACGTAACCTGGAAACATATCGAACACGGCCGGCGGCGTTCACGCGAAGCAGGCGCGGAAGATCGCGTGCGCTTCCATCACGGCACTGCCATCGAGCTGCCCTTCCCTGATGGGAGCTTTACGCACGTGTTGAGCATTGAAGGTCCCGAACACTTTGATACGCGAGAAAAATTCCTGCACGAAGCGCGTCGGGTGTTGCAGCCGGGCGGTGTCATCGCCATGGCAGACTTCATCGTAAAGAATCCACCGCGCAATCCGATTGAAAAACTGGTGGCCGAGGCGGCGCGGAAGCTGTGGCAAGTTCCCCGCGCCAATGTTTATTCAGGCGAGGTCTATCAACAGAAGATGCAAGCGGCCGGCTTTGAGAAAGTTGAGATCGAAGAGATTGGAGCGTCAGTTATCCCGGGCTACTATTTTGAGCAAATGCGTCCGGAGACTATTCGCGCGATTAGCAAGATTCGCGGCTTCGCACTAGGTAGGCTTGGTCTGCTGCTTGATATTGCCGTTTACCGGGGATTCACGATGGGTTTGTTGGAGTATGTGCTGGTGCGAGGCGTGCGCGGTTAGCAAGTTGCTTTTGGCGTGCTGCTTGAGAAGCAAGCTCGTCTTTCGCCTTTGCAGTTTCGATACCTAAAAACTTCAACGCTGCTTCCAGCCGGCGAAAAAACTTCAACTTATTTAAGAGCGGATTGAGCCAACCGTTGGTAATGCAATAATTCATGTCAAACGGCTGCGTATGGTGGAGCTTGTGATGCTGCGGTTCCAACACCAGCCGCTTGCGTTGCAGCCAGCGCGCGAAAGCTGAAGGACTGTCCTGATGCGCCCACTTGTGAAATTGGTTGGTGGCCACCGTTGCCACCGCCATCAATGCAAAAGACACTGCGGAAAAAGCCAACAACCCGGAATCGGGTTTCAACCACATCAGATAAAGAAAAATTGAAAGCGCGGGAACTGCCAGGATGCAGACATTGCCGGTAGTCTCCACCAAACCATGTGTGCAGATATCGCGCGGGTAGATGTGATGTAGTCGAAAAGGCTTTACCAGGCTCGGCCCAATCACCGGCATATCTTCGGAACCGTAAGTATCCGCGGCCCAATGGACAACGCCGGAGATGAAGTCGCCCCCAACTATGCCGAGTGGGACCGCAAGCGCGATCAGCCAAAGTAGTTCGAGTTCGTAAAGTCGTGAACCTGCCCAGTGAAGATTCAGGAGAAACACCACCGGAAAGATCAATAAGGTGGAGTGTTCCAGGAAGGAGTGCAGTGGCCCAGAGTGTTCTTCGGCGCCGCTGTAACCCGACGAGGGATTTCGCCTATCGCTTTTGTTTCCTATAGTGGCTGACATGGTTGAATCAGGGGCTTCAATCTCAGCTATTAAGTTCTCAGTGCAAAGCCTCAGTCCTACGGGCTGATTGCACCCGGCTGTACAATTTTACGATTACTGCCCTGTGATCGGATTTTGGGGCGACGATTATAGTAAGATTATTCCGCGAAGCCAAAAAAAAACAATAGCGCCCGTTTGTTTTTACCAAACTGGCTCTAATACGTACATCTCCTGCAAATGGATCAACTTTCTCACATCGATGACGACGGTCGGGTCAGAATGGTCGACACCAGCGACAAGGCTACGACTACTCGGCACGCCGGCGCCTCCGCACGTGTTTTGATGTCAAGGGAAACGGTCAGCGCAGTCCAACAGCATAGAACGCCCAAGGGAGATCCACTGGAAGCGGCGCGGCTCGCGGGCATTATGGCCGCTAAGCGAACAGCCGAATTGATACCCCTTTGTCATCCGCTACCGCTAACCCACGTCGACGTGCAGGCAAAGATAGAAGACTATGGCGTTCTTCTCGAATCGAGTGTTTCAACTAACGCCCAGACCGGTGTCGAAATGGAAGCCCTCACAGCGGTGTCAGTGGCAGCGCTTACGATTTACGATATGTGCAAAGCCCTCGACAAGGGAATAACAATCTCGGACGTGCGGCTTGAGCGTAAAACCGGCGGAAAGTCGGGCGACTATGAGCGAAAGGAGTAGCTTCACGACTGGTTTGCGGTCGGAAGTGAGGCAGGCGCCCGATAAAAGCGGGAACCTCAGGAATTTTTCCAGCGTTTAGAGATTACTATGAAATACGGAATTCGGAGCGATGCTCGTCCACAAGCAACCCTACTACTTACTGCGGCTGTGATCTCGATCGTGCTTTGGTTTATTCCGTTCGCCGAAATCATCACTTACCCGTTTCGTATTTTTGTCACTTTCATTCATGAAGGCGGCCACGCCATCGCCGCGTTATTGACGGGCAACTCGGTCGAAAGCCTTAGCATTGCAACCAATGCCAGTGGAGAAACCTACACCACGGGCGGCGGCAGATTTTCGCAGGTGTTCGTGTCGAGCGCTGGCTACCTCGGCTCGATGGCGTTCGGCGCCTTCCTGCTCGTGTTAATTCGCAAGGCCATCGCTGCTCGCATCGTCCTGATCGGATCAGCAACTTTGATCTTCGCGCTCACGCTAATCTATGGACTCATTAAACCTGCCATGTCCGGAGTTGTTTCGACGGCGCTTCCTTTTACAATTCTGGCCGGAACGTTACTCAGCGTGGGTTTGATCGCTGTAGCGAAGTACGCGAGTGCGCGCGTCGCGACCTTCTTCGTAAGCTTCCTCGCGGTTCAATGTGTATTGAATGCTTTACTGGATTTGAAAACGGTCTTTTACCTGTCCTCGCCGTTTGGTCCGAATGTACCGACTGATGCGGTGAACATGGCAAACGCTACCGGAATTCCCGCACTGTTCTGGTCGGTCGCCTGGATCGCGATTGCCGTCGGAATTCTGGCCGTAACCATGCGGCTCTATGTCTCGAGCCGAAAAAAACAATTCCAACTTGATCTTGATCGGCCCTTTGAACAGATACCGGCCGTCTTCCCCACCACAATCCACACGAGTCAAAACGTGCGGTAGTCCACTTTCCCTAGACTTCGCATCTGAGCTGAGCCTTGCACAAAAACTAGGATTTTCAGTCCGCTTTGCGGACTGACAAACTTACTTTTTGTTCAAAGCCCAAAATTCACCTTCCTCTGCCCTCATTCTCAGTCTACGACCGCTGGTAGTAATTTCCGACTGGGAACTTCAGCGCGCTGAGTGGGAGCATTTCCGCTCCTCGGCTTACGCAGCGTTGGTTGGTACGGATTTATAGAAGTCTATGACTTGTCTTGGTCTTATCGATGGGTCGCGCGTTTCGCCGTTTACCACATCGAAGAGACAGCCCGCGTTATCATTCCAAAATTTCTTCCATCAGTTGCTTGAACACATTGTCCGTTGACTCTCGACACGACTGCGAATTTCCGACTACTACCTGTGGTAGTAGTTGGCAGAATCCTCTACGCTCTGCCGATATGATCAAACGAATATTGCTGTTTCTGTGCTGCGTGGTTTCATCTGCCAGCGCACAGACCAACTCTACACCTACGCCGCAGAGCACTCCTCCGGCGCAGAAGTTACCAGTGATTCATGAACGCGTGGAGGTAACAGCCACACGCTTGCCTGAAGACCCGCAGGATGTCCCCTCCGCGGTCGAAGTCTTCAACGGCGACGAGCTGCGAAATCGCGGCTACCACGACTTGCGCAGCGCGCTTACCTTTGCCATTGGCGTGGAGGTTGCACCCGGTGGAGATGCCGGCCCAGCCAGCGCAGTGCCGGATTTTTGGGGATTGAAAGAGCTTGACGCATTCCTCCTTGTGGTGGACGGCGTGCCGTGGGGCGGCTCCTTCAATCCCGCCCTGACGACGCTCGACTTGAATGACATCGAACGCATTGAAGTGATGCGCGGCCCGGCCCCGGTCACCTATGGCGCCACTTCATTTGTCGGCGTCATCCATATCGTGCACAAGGATACCGCTGCAAAGGAGAGATCTTTGACCGTCCGCGGAGGAAGTTACGGCACCTTCGGCTTCCAATTGTCGACTCCCGTTCCCCTCTCGGGCAAATGGTCCTCGCGCCTTTCGCTGGACGCGCAGCGCGAAGGCTTCAGCGATGACCGCACAAACTATCGCCGGGGACATGCGTTGTGGCGAGTAGGGCGCAAGGGCAACGGCGCGAATCGCGAGTGGTTCAATTTCGACATGAACTGGCTGAACCAGGATCCTGCCAGCCCGCGCGTCCGCGTTGGACCGTCCCTGACTCCGCTGGTACCTGTGGACGCCAATAACAATCCCAATGGCTCGTTCCTTAACGACCGCCGCTTTACCGGGGCGGCTGGCTTCGACCGCAGCGTAGGCTCCGGAACTTGGTCGGGAACTGTATCTCTCTCTCACAGCCGCCAAAGCGTCCTGCGCGGATTCCTTGAAGACATCACCGCCGTGACCGACAACGCACGCGGGTTCCGCCAGAACATTCACCTCACCGACGTCTATGCCGACACTCATGCATCGTGGAAAGTTGCGCCCTCGTTGACGCTGTTGCTCGGCGCCGACTATCTGCACGGTACCGGTAATTCCTGGGGCGCGGATTTCGAGTACACCGTGCCGCTCAACGGTGTGCCTCGGGTTTCAGTCGCGGTTCCCAGCCCACTCGATGTCACCACCCACGACGCTCGGAATTTTTTCGGCGCCTATACCTCAATCGAATGGCGACCCTTTGATCGCCTGCGCTTTGACGCCGGCATTCGCCTGAACGTCACTCACGAAACGCAGCAGCACGACGACCCGGGCGCAGGCACCAGCGATTCTGACCGCCGCACGAAGTTGAGGCCCGGCGGCAGCATCGGACTCATCGTAACCGCCTGGAAGAGGAATCAGGATTCCGTCAATCTATACGCGAACTACCGCGACACGTTTAAGCCTGCGGCCATTGATTTCGGCATCGAGACGTTCGACAACCGGCTCATCCTGGAGCCGGAAACCTCCCGCAGCGTCGAAGGCGGGCTCAAGGCCCGCTTCTTTGACGGCCGCGTGGGCGCGGAAGCCTCCGGATTTTTGATGGATTTCAAGAATCTGCTCACACCGATCAGCGTCGGCGGATTGCCCGCCCTCACCAATGCCGGAACGCAGCGCTTCAAGGGGTTTGAATCCGGCGTTTCGCTGTTCATGACCAAAGACGTCATGGCCAAGGCAAATTACAGCTACCACGACGCTCGGTTTACTGATTTCGTGCAGGATTTCGGCGGAGTGCCCACGCAGCTTGCGGGCAAGCGGCTGGAAATGTCCGCCCACAATCTCGCGGCGTTTGGCATCGTCTACGCGCCGGAGCGCGGGTTTCTGGGCGGCGTCAATATCTATTACACCGGAGCGCGGTTCCTGAACAAGCGCAACACCGCGCCGGCGAACGGCTTTGCCACCATCGGCTTGAGCGCGGGCTATCGCACGCCGAAGTGGGAATTGCGTGTAGACGCCACCAATTTGGGCGATCGCCGCGACCCGGTGGCCGAAAGCGAGCTCGGTGACGGGCAATATTATTTGATGACCAGTAGACGTGCGGTGGCCGGGTTCACTTTCCATTTCTGAAAAACTTCAGACCGATGCCGAACGCGCGTTTGTCCACAAAGCACCAACCTCTATGACTTTTCTCTGCACCCTGATCCTCTGTGTTCGTTCCCTGTTCAGGGCGTTCGTAGAGCTTCCGAAAGAAATCCCAGCAAATCACTTGAGTGCAGGATTAACTCAACACAAAGACGGCACGTTCAATTAGGTGATGAACTCTGGTGAGCAGGTAGGGATTGGTGGCCGCGATAACGAAGCCAATCAAGAGCATAGTTGCCGGGGCCCAGACGATTAGCCTTGTTAAGACGTCATAGCGAGAACCTTGCCGTTCGCCGGTAGCGAGGGCAATAAGTCTGCGCACGCGCGATTTGATGCCTTTCGTTTCCTCGTCGCCGAGCAGAAAAACGCCGGCCGGCATTGTGGGCCGCGCACCCAGGGGAATGATTCTCGCAATCTTGACCAGCGCGGATGCCAGATCCAGTGCTACTCCGTTACCTTGTCTGGCAGCGTTTTCATCGGCAGCCTCTTCTGATGCTTCCGACCACGACCTGTCCAGCAAGCGACCGCAGGGAATAATAAGCAGTGCATCGCGACACGCTTGCAGCAGGCCGCGCTTAAGGTTATCGCGCGCCGTAAGGTGTCCGTTCTCGTGTGCAACTGCGGCCGAGATTTCTTCAGGTGTCAGCACCTCGAGAACCTGGCTCGCAATAAAAAGTCGCGGACGCAGAAAACCAACAATTCCAATCAGCGGAAAGGCATGGCGAATCTCATACGACCTAATGTCTATGCCGGGAATCTCGATGGGCTTGCCTTGCCGCAACCAATCGGAGGTAAGGTTGGCCGTTGCTCGGTGCGCGCCAATGCCGCGATAGATAGAAACGGCTATCCCGGTCGCCGAAAAGATCGCCAGCAAACCAAGTTTGAAGCTAACGGTTTCAGCCGCGTGGCGCGGCTCATGCTCAAGATACGCCGGAACGAACAGCAGCGATACAGTCAGGAATGCAAGAACGGCGGGAAGGATTCGCAGCGAGAAAAGCAAACGAGCGCGCGCCGCAGCCGTCCAGTTCTCAGTCGCCCGGCCCGCTAGTCGCCAAAGACCGGCGATGATGAGCGTTGCTACGCTATTAAAGGTGAGCAACGCGGCGAGCAACAATGAGAGGCCAAGGAGTTCGAACATCTGTCACCGCCCTTGTTTCAACTCTCTACGTTTTTCCTTAATCAGACGATCGAGTTCGTCAAGCAACTCGCGATCTCTCTCGCTGACAGTATCAACGATACAAGCGAGGACCGGCTGCACTTCATCTGCGCCGTGACCGAGAAGACCTTCAATGACATCTTCCCTAATCCCCTGTTCAAGCTCATCGGGTGAAACGGCAGCCAGGTAGAAAAACGCGCGGCCATCTTTTCGTCGCGTGAGCAGCTTCTTCTTGAAGAGTCGATCCAGAGTGGTCATCAGCGTCGTGTAGGCGATTTTTTCATCGAAGGCGAGGTAAATATCGCGCACGCTGGCCTCGTCTCGTCGCCAGACCTCCTTGAGAACGTTCTGCTCAAGTTTGCCCAGGGCTTCGGAAACCACTTCCCGAGGTCGCTTGAATCCTCGTAAAAGAAATCTTGATGTCTTCATAGGTGCGCATTGTTGTGCATCCGCGCGGGTGCTGTCAATGATCAATCCAACCATCGAGAACGTCAGTTTGAAAGCTTTTGGGAGAAGACCGATCAAGCGATTTGCTGGGACCGCGGGCGCCTCGCCCGCAATGAGCGCCGCAGGCGCGAAAACGGATAGAGCAAGCGGCTGCAGAAGAACTGCGCGCTTGCAGCGCGTTTGCGGGCGAGGGCGCCCGCGGTCCCAGCAAATCGCTTGATCGGCTTTCGCCCGACTTATGCTCCGTTTCCCGTACGCGAAGAATCAGGGTATCATTCAAGGTTTACGAGCGGCCTCAAACTTCTGTCTATCTGGCCGTCGCAACGTTTAGAACATGCCTGAAGAAGCAATAGAAGTTCGGGGAGCCCGGGTCAATAACCTGAAGAATATCTCCTTCTCGATCCCGATTAACCAGCTGACTGTGGTTACCGGGGTTAGCGGGTCTGGCAAGTCTTCACTCGCCTTCGACACCATCTACGCTGAAGGACAGCGCCGCTATGTCGAGTCGCTATCAGCCTATGCGCGCCAGTTTCTCGAACGGATGGATAAGCCGGACGTGGATGAGGTGCGCGGGATTGCGCCTGCCATCGCGATACGGCAAAAAAATTCGACCCGAAACCCGCGCTCAACCGTCGGCACGCAAACGGAAGTGTTTGACTACCTTCGCTTGCTCTACGCTCGAGTGGGAATAACTTACTGCCGCGTTTGCGGCCGCGAAGTCTACAAAGATTCTCCTGAGTCGGTAGCCGATGAAATCCTGCGAACTCTTCCCGAGGGCGCACGCTTCTACGTATTGTTTCCGGCCCAGGCCGGCCTGGCTGAAACCCTAAGAAACGGTGACGCGGAGACGGGGCGCAAGAAGTCGCCGCGTCCCCGCGTTTCCGCATCGCTGCGTTCGTCGACCACTCCGCGTCAGTCAATCACCGCTCACGTGATGAGCCTGATGCAACGCGGCTTCACACGCTTGTACTCCGCTGGCCAAACCATCGATCTTCATTCGCCTGACGATTACAAGCTCGACAGTTTCGACGATGTGTTCGTCATGGTCGATCGCCTCGTGGCTCAACCTGACATACGGCAACGACTGGTGGATTCACTGGAAATTTGTTTTCAGGAAGGCCACGGCACAGCAAACATTGAAACTGCCGAACCCGAGCCGACGCGTCTCAAGTTTTCCGATCGATTTGAGTGTAAGTATGACGGCACGGTTTACGCTCAACCCGAGCCACGCCTATTCAGCTTTAACAATCCCTACGGCGCTTGCCCCACCTGTCAGGGCTTTGGCAACACCATCGGCCTCGATCTCGATCTGGTAATTCCCAATCCCGGACTAAGCTTGAAGGACGGCGCGGTTGAGCCGTGGACCAAGCCGCAACACGAGTGGGCATTCGACGAGCTGAAGCAGTTTTGCAAGTCGGAAAAGATTTCCATGACCGTTCCCTTTGCGCAACTTTCGCGCGTCGAACAGCGTGCGATTATCGAGGGCAGGAAAGACTGGGGCGGCGTGCGCGGTTTCTTCGACTGGCTCGAAACCAAGAAATACAAACTGCACGTACGCGTGTTCCTTTCAAAGTATCGCGGCTACACGCTGTGTCCGGATTGCGGCGGCGGGCGATTAAGGCAGGAGGCCCGCGACGTGAAAGTTGGCGGCGCGACGCTGCCTGACGTTTGCGCATTATCCATCAACGATGCCGCAGTCTTCTTCGATTCGCTGAAATTGTCCACGGAACAGGGCGCGATCGCGGAGCGGATTCTGTTTGAGATTCGACGCCGTTTGCGATTCCTGGTGGAAGTTGGTTTGGATTATCTGACTCTGGATCGTCTCGCTTCCACTCTTTCGGGAGGAGAAGCTCAACGAATCCAGCTGGCGACGAATCTGGGTTCTTCATTGGTTGGCGCGCTCTACGTGCTGGATGAACCGTCGATCGGTTTGCATCCGCGCGACAACGACCGCCTTATTGCACTGCTGCATAACCTGCGCGACATCGGAAACACGGTGCTGGTCGTAGAACACGACGAGGACATGATCCGTTCGGCGGATCACATTCTCGATATCGGACCTTCGGCGGGCGAACTTGGTGGTCGCGTAATTTACGAAGGCGATTTCAAAGGTTTGATGCTCGATGAGAGTTCGCTCACCGCGCGTTATCTCCGCGGTGAAGCCGAAATCAAAGAGCCGAAGCAACGTCGCGCTGCCCAGAAAAGACGATTAACGCTGCATGGCGCTTCGGAGCACAATTTGAAATCGATTGACGTCGAGTTTCCGTTGGACATGCTGGTTTGTGTTACTGGAGTTAGTGGTTCCGGCAAGTCGACGTTGATTCATGATTGCATCTATGCCGGCTTGAAGAAACAAAGGGGAGACTGGCAGGGACATGTCGGGGCCTTTTCGAAGTTGGAGGGTGGCGAACTCATTGACGATGTAATTCTGGTCGACCAGTCGCCGATTGGAAGGACGCCGCGTTCAAATCCAGTCACCTACATCAAGGTTTACGACGGCATCCGCGAAGTGTTTTCCGCGACCCGAGAAGCGCAGGCGCACGGTTTTGATCCGTCTCACTTCTCTTTCAACCTGCCGGGCGGACGTTGCGACGTTTGTCAGGGTGATGGGACGGTGACGGTGGAAATGCAGTTTCTCGCCGACGTCGAACTTGTTTGCGAGGAATGTAAGGGAACGCGTTTCAAGCAACAGATTCTCGACGTGCGTTATCGCGGCAAGAACGTGCACGAAGTTTTGAATATGACAGTGCGCGAGGCAATAACTTTCTTTCGCGAAGTGCCGAAGATAACCAACCGGCTGAAAGTGCTTGACGAGGTTGGACTCGGTTATTTACGTCTGGGTCAATCAGCAACCACCCTTTCGGGCGGCGAGGCGCAAAGAATCAAACTCGCGGCGCAACTGTCGAAACGAACTGGCGCCAGGACGCTTTATATCTTCGACGAGCCCACCACCGGTTTGCACTTCGACGACATCAACAAACTACTGGCGGCCTTTCGGGCGCTGATTGCCGCCGGCGGGTCGCTGCTCGTGATCGAACATAACCTCGACGTGATCAAGACTGCGGACTATGTCATTGATTTGGGACTCGAAGGAGGCGATGCCGGCGGAAACGTAGTAGCAACAGGGACACCCGAAGCGATCATGAAAGCGAAGGGTTCTCATACCGGCCGCTACTTGAAGGCACATCTGGCGAAATCAAACGGGCATACGGCGTGAAGAAACGCGTTACGATTGTGCGTTCCACAGCGGCTTCGCCGCCTTCCGTGCGGAAAGGCTGCGCCTTTCCGTGAGATGTAATAATTAATTGAGGCTACGCCTCTGGTTATTGGATCGTTTTCTGAACTTCCCGAGGCGCAGCCTCCTCAATTTTTTCGACAACCGGAAAGGCCTAGCCTTTCCGCACGGAAGGCGGCAAAGCCGCAAGCCTGAAACTACTTTCAGCTAATCTGGCCAGTTAGTTATGGAGGATACTGAAAACCAAATTGAGCACGCTAACCACGCAAAGCCTCGCATCCCACTGAACCGTCGCCTGCTTTACGTAGCCATCCTCTATTTAGCTTTTCTCCTCCTGCTCGCGGCCATTGAGATCGGCACGCGGCTGACGATGCCGCACATTTCCAGCCTTAGCCTGTTTGTTGTCACCACGCAACAGAAGGCGCAGGTCGCTAACGAGAAGCAGTCAGGCATCTTTGAAGGCGATCCGCTGCTGCTCTGGCGACTGAAGCCAAATCTCGATCACGCCGTCTGGGACTTCACTGTCCTTTCGACAAACGCCAAACATCTTCGTTCCGAGCACGTCGGCGAAACAGTCGGGCCCAAGCAGCCCGGTACGACGCGCATTGTTTGCCTTGGCGATTCGGTTACGTTTGGTTTCCGCGTCCCCGTAGTCTGGCCGGATAAACCGACGGAATATGATCCTTCGTGGCTTCCCTTTCCGATGCTGCTCGAGAAAGAGTTACGCACGGCCAATCCTGATCGAAGAATTGAAGTAGTCACGATGGCCGTACCCGGTTACACGAGTCATCAGGGACTCGCCTGGTTGCGACGGGACATTGACGAGTTGCAGCCGGATTTACTGATTGCGAGTTTTGGTTGGAACGATGCCAGCTTCAGCGACGTGTCCGACCGCGAGGCTATCAGGACAAACTGGTATGCAGTTTCGCTGCGCTGGTTGATCGATCACAGTCAAGCCTTTGCTCACGCGACACACTGGTTGCGAACGAGAGAAGCCAAGGCCCAACAACAGAATCAGACAGCGCCACGTAACGTGCGTCCAGCTGCGCGCGTGTCGCAGCAGGAATATCTCAACAACATGATCGCGATCGAGGATCTGGCCCGCCAGCGCGGCGCCTCAGTGATAGTGATTGCCGCGCCTTATCGTGATAATGATCCAAATGCACCTGAGGCTGATCTGATGTTGCAATACCGCGTTGCCCTGGGAACAACAATGCGACAACGGGGAATTCCTTTTGTTGAATTGCGAGAGTTGACGCCGGAAGCCTACCCATCGAATGAGGGCTGGTTCGGCGAGCGCATCCATCCGAACCACATGGGACACAGGCTGATTGCTTCGGAACTGTTGAGGGTGATCGGGTCGAGCCGAATGCTTGGGGACTTAAAGGTACCTGAGCTCGTACCCTGACTTGCTAGAGGGGAAAAGGGGAACACTGCAGCGATTAGTAGATCCTGGACGGCAGGACGTAACTTCCTTCGCTTACCTTTTCCCCCTTTCCCCCTTTGCCCCGCCTGCTCCTCAAGGCTCGTTGAATGCTTAGTGCGGTATATTGTGCGGCGGAGGAAATCTATCAATGAGTCTGAAACAGCAAGTGATTTCCGATCTCACTACTTCGATGAAAGCGCAGGACGCACCGCGCACCTCAACGCTGCGAATGGTGAAGGCTGCGGTTATGAACCGTGAGATCGAGAAAGGCGCCGAGATGGACGACGAGGAAATGATGAAGCTGCTGCGCTCCCTCGTCAAACAGCGTCGCGATTCAGTTGAGCAGTATGAGAAAGGCGGCCGACAGGATCTCGCTAACAAGGAAAAGAGTGAAATCGACGTTATCGAAGCTTACCTGCCACAAGCCGCTTCGCGTGAGGCAATCGAACAGGCGATCGACGCCGCACTGGCCGAAACCGGCGCGACATCAATGAAAGACATGGGCAAGGTAATGAAAGCCGCCCAAGCGACACTCGCAGGCAAGAATGCTGACGGTCGTGTGGTGAGCGAGATAGTGAAAGCAAAACTCGGCGGCTAAGTCACTCACGCGGCTATTCAGGGACTGCTGTCAGACCAATCAGATCGACTATTTGTAAGTAATAGCAATCTCCGGCTTGTTGCCAACCGGAGTTATTTCGCTATTGAACACCTCGACACCGTCCGTCCTTCTGATAATGATCTTGGTCACGTGTTTGCCAGCCTGCTTGTGTTTGTACTTACCCGTGTTGTCGTTCGTACCCAGGCAATCCGTATGGTGATTCTTGCCGCATTGGATCTCCAAAGAGCCGCCTTTGATGATGATGTCGTCGTCAGACGGAAGAGGCACAACGGGACGATTTGCCAGCGCAAACACAGCAAGGGCCAACACGCTAAGGGCCGTGACAGCAAGAATGAGGAAACGTAAGTGACGCATTGTTTTTCTCCTTCTGGGGGTGGAAGTCAGCCCGGAGGGCTGGTAGAAAGTAGCCGGTGGTTGAAGCGAAGCGAAAAACCACCGGATCAAGTCGGATCTAGAGTTGCACCCCGAAGGGGTGCGAGGATCTCAAGAGAATCCATCTGGCACCCCGTCCGGGGTGCGGTCGTTCCTTCTCGTGACCGGTGGTCTTCGCTTCGCTACGACCACCGGCTACTCTCTCGCAACCCTCCGGGTTGCGTCCTACTGGGAACCGGTTACTTGCTCGAGTTGTTTTCGAAATCGTTGAATGTCAGGCCGGCTGAGGTACGACTTGAAGTCTTCGCTACCCCAGCGCTGTTCCAGTTTGGAAAACGTGTTTTTGGCTCGCATAGCATAGTCGCGAGCCTGGTTCTTGTCGCCTAAGTTTTCACTCGCCTGTGCGGCAATCAAAAGCGCTTGCCACTCCGATTCCATTTGGCCCAGCCGGGCGAATACTTCCTGCGCCTGCAACGCGTTGGTCGCTGCCGATCTGGAATCGCCCGCAAGCAATAACGCGGCGGCGAAGGCCGATTGCGCGCTGGCCAGTTGCGCCGGATCGTTGAGTTGTTTGGCCAGATCTACGGCTGCACTTGTAGTCTGTTTTCCCGCTGACTTCGCCCCGCTGTATCCTTCCGCCAAACCGATCACGATCTTCGCACTAGTGGCAGAGCCCTTGAATTCCGTTCCGGCTAATTCGACAACCTTCTCAGCTGTTGCTTTGGCGTTCGCAAAGTTGTCCTGCATCAGGGCAATCTCCGCCAGCGCAAGCTGCGTTTCAACTGAGAGTCGCTTCAACTCGCCTCCGGGTTTGTTGGCGATAGCCGAAGCCTGATCGAGAAGAGCTTTGGCCTCATCAAACCTGCCAAGTCGTCCGAGCACTTCACCCCGACTCGCCAGGTTGTAACCCATACTCCTTGGGATTCCCTGGGAGCTATAGATCGAGTAGGCCTGATTCAAATGATCAAGGGCTTCCGGAAACTTTTCTTCGCGAATCAGTGCCGAGCCGCGTTCGGCGTGCGCCCGCGCAATCAGCGACTGGTCATTGGATTCCTTTGCCTGGCGCGACAGTTCTTCCAGACCTTTGTCGGCGGCGGCGTAATCGCCCTTTTGCAAGTTTGCACGAGCCAGCAGTGCCAGACAGGAAATTGTTTCTGATCGATAGCCGCCCTGTTGATAAAACGCCAAAGCCGGCTCGAGATATTGCACCACTTCGTCCGGCCTATCCTGCTGTTGGCGAAGACTGGCCATCGCAACCCGCGCCCGCGCCTCATTGCGGCGAGCCTTGGCGCGCACTGCCGCCGCCAGTGCCTGCTCCAGATAGTTTTCAGCCTCGGCTTGTTTTCCCCGAACCAAAAATGAGTTGCCCAGGTCAATCAATCCACGAGTGCTGAGATTCTCCATGCCACTTTTCTGCGCCAGGTCAACGGCCTGCTGGGCATATTCAGTTGCGCGAGCGGTTTCACCTTCATCAAAAGCGACGCTGCACAACTGCAACAATGACTTGATGATTTGCGATTTGTTGTCGTTAGCTTTAGCCAGGTTCAGCGCCTGCTCCAACTCCGTTTTGGCCTGCGGTAGGTTGTTACGTTTATTGAAGAGATAACCGCGCTGGAAGATTACCTCGGCGCGTCCTTCCAGATTTCCCAACGCCTGGTAGATCGATTCCGCCTGTTTGAACGACTCCAGCGCCTGATCGAGTTCGCCTTTTTGTCCGTAAACAATTCCCAGGTGCAGGTAGGCTGTCGCATATTGCGAGTTTCGATTGCTGGCTTCTTTGTAACTCTCGATGGCGCCCTTGACGTCGTTGTTGTTCTCATAGGCACGCCCCAGATCCACCAGCACATAAGCCTTATCACTGTCAGGGACTTCGTTGACTATTTGCTTGTACAGTTCGACTGCTTTAGCGGAATCCTGGCGGGCGGTGGCCGTGATCGCATCCAAATAGAGGGCGTCGAGTTTTGGTAAAGTAGCACGGTCAGCGGCGTTCACTCGCAGCAGTTCATCCTTCGCCTGGTCAACGTAATCCAACTCCACCAGCGCCTCAGCCAAACGTGCATGGGCCAACATGTAGTTGTCATCAGCCGAGATGGCCCGTTGCAGAGCTTGGCTGGCCTGATAAGAGGCGCCATCTCGCAGCGCAGTGGTTCCAACAAGGTACCAGCGCTGCGCTTCGGCCGCCGGCGTATAAGGTTTTGGCCGCAGGAGCATGAGGATTACTCCCACCATGACGATCAAAAAGGCGACGGCAATGAGAATGTAGGTGATGGGGATCCGTGGTCGTTGCAGAATTTCGGAAAGGTTACTAAGCGTTCCGGTCGGACTTCCCAGAGAACCCGTGCTACGCCGGATTAGTGTTTGCCCTGACTTCTGCTCGAGGCGATCCTTGACGGAGTTTAGGTCACTGATCAGTTCTTTGGCCGACTGATAGCGCTTGGCTGGTTTCTTTGCCAGCGCTTTCATAGTTATGAAGTCGAGTTCTCGCGGGACCAGGTTGTTGAGCTTTGAGGGTGGCTTTGGTTCGAAGTGGAGAACGTTAGCCGCGATCTCAATAAAACTACTTCCGGGAAACGGAGTGCGACCGGTAATAGATTCGTAGAGCAGTGTACCGACGGCGAAGAGGTCGCTGCGTCCGTCAACCGCGTCGCCCATAGCTTGTTCCGGTGAGAGATAAGCGGGTGTTCCCAGGACAACACCACTGCGAGTTTCTGTAGAGAGCAGTGTGCGCGCTTCAGGCGCTGCACTTGCGACAGGATCTTTGTTCAACTGCTTGGCAAGCCCGAAGTCAAGCACCTTCACCTGCCCCTTGTCATCAATCATGATGTTTGAGGGTTTGATGTCACGGTGGATAACGCCGCGCGCATGTGCCTCGACCAGGGCCTTGGCTACGTCACTGACGATCGTTACAGCGCGCTGAAGGTTGAGCTCGCCTCGCTGCATTAGCTCGCTAAGCGGTCGCCCTTTGGCGAGTTCCATAACCAGAAACGGCCGGCCTTCGTCGGTCTCCCCGTAGTCAAAGAGCGTCGCAATGCCGGGGTGGTTCAACTCGGAAACGGCACGCGCCTCGCGAAGAAAACGCGCGCGATAGTCATGCGAATCAGAACCTAAGGAGGGAAACTTGATGGCTACCCGGCGTCCCAGATGAGTGTCTTCGGCCAGATAAACAGTGCCCATGCCACCCTCGCCGAGTGGTTCCAGGATTCTGTAATGTGAGACTGTTTGCCCGATCATGGCGGATGGCTGCAACCAACAGTTGCGCGGTCGCCCCTTGTAAAATGGCGGGAACCTCTAACCAGGAAGCCTAAGGACGCAGAACGATTGCAGTACGCGCGAATACTACTTCAGTGCAAGAGCCTTTTCAATGATTTAACGAGTGTGTCCGTGCTCGGTGGTGAGTCCTGTCAGAACCGCCTCGCCATTGCCCTTCAGGGGGTGCGATGAGGGCCACCGTAAACACGCTGAGCGCCATGTCTTTGGCTGATTCATCCGTGACCTCAGCGGCCTCGGCGTCGCGACGTTAAATCTGGCTGCGAGAAGCACTGAACTTAAGATACCATTCGATACGAGATTAACCATGAAAAGAAACTCCACCCGCAGCTGGGCAATTTTCTTCACACGCGAAGTGCTCGGGCTTATCTTCTTCATGGTCGGCGTGTATAAGGTTTTTCAGTTAGGCCCACTCAATCACGCACGTAAATACTTTCTTCCCTTTGCCGACACTTTTCTTCCCGTCTGGTCGCTCTGGGCCACCGGTGTCACAATCCCTTTTGTCGAACTCATCGCCGGCGCCCTGCTGATTGTCGGTCTGCGTATACGCGCAGCACTGATCTCGCTCGGCTTCGTTCTCATAGTCGTAGCCTTCGGACATCTTTTACACGAACCACTCTATCCTTTTCACGAACACGTGATCCCACGACTTGCATTGTTGCTTTTCGTGCTCCTCCTGCCTGCTGAAGACGACCGCTTCTCGCTGGACTACCTCATCTCCCTCCGTCGCTAACGCTAGCATCCATTTCGTCACTCAAGGGCTTTCTGGGCCGCGGGCGTCACGCCGTTAAGGCGCCAGGTGTCTCTCAGTCAGGACACTCCGTAACAAAGCGAGAAAAACTGACGTTAATGGACTGTGGAATCTGCTCCGTCTTAGGCCTTTATTGAGATATTCAGAACTTGTCAGAGCACACACGCTATGTACGAACTGCCTCTTGAAGAAGTCGATGTCCGCAAATTGGCCCGCGCTTACGTGGCCTTGGCCTTAGCCCAGGACGAAGCAAAGCGTTACGTCAGCAAGTACTCCATGCAAGTAGCCTTGCTTCCGCTAGTCACCAGCCTTGATTTAACGGCCGCGTTGCTCGAAGAGGTATTGCAGAACGCCATGCCCGAAAAAGATCCAACCGGTTCGCAAGTGATAAGCAGTTCAAACCTGCTGATGTGAGAACCAGCAAACAGCAGACAGCAAACGGCAAACAGCCGGCAAGACACAGCAAGAGAAAGCAGTAAGCGCAGTAGGCAGCAAACAGATCGATCGGCGTATTGAACTAATTGCCTGCTGTTTACTGTTTGCCGTTTGCTAAGAGTCAAACCGCGTTTAAGGACTCAAGAACGCCGGCAAGGATCACTCAACCCGCCTGAATATCATGTACCTGCCGACACAGGAGGCCGCGCCTTCCAGCAATGGAAAGCCCGGGGCGGACGGCGCAAATTAGTTTGCGTGCCCCAGCATGGATCAACCGACTACCGCAAATTGTCGGTTGAGACCATGGCTCTCAACCGGAGGCCTCCTGTTTAAGCAGCAAACTGCTGGTGCAAACGGTCATTGCTGGGACCGCGGGCGTCCCGCCCGTAACGCGCCGTAAGGCGCGCAGTCTTTCAGAGTAGCCTATTCATTTTCGCGCTTCGCGCTCATTTGCGGGCGGGACGCCCGCGGTCCCAGCAAATCACCTGAATGTTGCCTATTACTTACAAGCGGCGATTGTTTCGCTCAGCTTCGCGCACCGTGTTCATTACGGTGCACGTTGCATCAACTTCAGCTTCGAACCCATAGGTCTTACTGAGAAAATCCTTGAACCCGTTGTTCCAGGCTTGTACTTCCGTTGAGGCGGTGTCGAACACGTCGCTGAAGTACATCGTGTCCGCGTTGCCAAGAGCGCAGAATGTGTGGGTGGGCGGCGGTACCTTTGGGCTTACGGCAACGCTATCTCCCTGCGACTTTCCGATTATGGGGCCGGGATTCCAGTCGACTTCCACGACTTGCTTATTGGCTCGCTGCGCGTCCGCTATCAATTTTTGTCTGGCGGCTTCTGCCTGGCTGAGGGTCTCGAAAAGCGTACAACCGGTGGAGTAGTAGGACCTGCTCTTGAAGTCATACTCTTCAACCAGATAGTTAATGAAGGCATTGTTTAGCGGCAGAGTGCTAATCCCCCTGTGGCAGACAAGGTTACATCCAGGATACGACTGAAATAAGTAGCAGGCGTCTTGCTATCTGAGTAGCAAACGCCTTGGTGAAGTTCGAGTTTGGCGGATATGTGACGAGTGCGCTTTTTGCCGCCAGGGACCGACCGGGCTAATAACTAAGAAGACAAGGCAAAAGGCGAGAATGACAATGCGGTATGGGGGGACGAGGAATCATGAAATCCTCCGCTTGGGGATTAATTTGCGCACATGATACACCTGCATTTGACGTGGCTAAAGCCCGGTGCGAAATGACGCGCGAGGGCATTGGTCAGAAAATGTAGTAAGGTTTATGACAGATGCGGCAAAAGGTTATTCAAATTCTCGGGCTGGTTGTGTCTGCGGTGTACGCGCTCGGGATCGTCTGGCTGTATGCGACGGAGCCGCGCAGCTTCAGGGAAGTGGCAACGGGAGCTCAGGTGGCGGCCGGCACTTACCAGGTCGACCAGAAGAAATTTGATGCTGCGCTCGAGCTCTTTCGACGCGAGCAATTTCGCGCGGCGCGCGACCAGTGGCAGAGCGCTGACCCGGCACAGAGTGATCCTACTACGCAGTTTTATATCGCCTACTCGTTTTACCGGGAAGGCTGGGGCCGCGTTTACTACGATCAGGATCTTTTCAAGCGGGGTCTTGAGGCGGTGAATCGGGCTATTGCGCTCGCGCCGGAACCACTCAAAGTTGCAGATGAAAATCTGCAGTTGCACACCGCCGCGGAGTTGAAGACGGAGTTGGAACAAGGGACGGAGCGTACCTGGGGAGACGTTAACCCGCTGAAGGTAATGCGACAGAGGAAATGAAATAACAGTGAAAAGTGATGAGTGAGGAGTTAGAAAAGACAAGCGATGACCTGACAATTGCGAAGCGGCAAGAGGCGGTCGCGGTCGATAACAGGTCGAGAAATCAAGCGCTGTTGAGCTATTGGGTTTTGCCGTCCATTTTTCTGACGGTAGCGCTTTTGGGCGGCTTGCGTGTCGGTGCCGACGATCGCGCGTTTATCTTTTTTCCACCGCCACTGATTACGCTGGTTCTCGCCGTCCTGCTAATACTGCTCTTTGTGCGTGGTGGCCTCATTGAATTGCAATCGTGGATGGCGGCAAGCGAGCCGCCGCTCCGGAATGTAAGTCACATCTGGGTGTTGCTCACGCTTTTTTTCGCGTCCGCGCAGGCCTTCAATTCAGTGTTGCCGGAACGTGGTTTATTACACTGGCTCTTCTCATTCTTTTTTCTTTGGACGCTCTGGAACAATCAGTTTTCATCCTTTGATGCGCGGCGTCTGTTGCGCAGCCTGGTAGTGCTCTTTGGAACCGCATTCGTGCTGAAGCATTTGCTGCTGGCGAGTCTTTATGGTTCCAGCGGTGGTTGGCTCCAGCGCCTGGCCGCGGTACTGGCGCAGGGAGTTTCGCTCGGCACGCTCGATGCGCCGATGTTCGCACCAGCCACGGGCTACATTTCCTTCTTCACGCTGGGACTGTACATCGCCGGATTGCTGGTCATGAGCTTTAACGAGCAGATAGCAAACAGCAAACAGTAAACAGCCGGACAAGGAAGTCCTGCCCGGCTGTTTGCTGTTTACTATTTGCTGTTTGCTGGCGTTACGGTCGGCCGAGAATGCCGCCAAGAATGTTGCCCCAACCACCGTTAACGTTTCCGTTACGCTGCTGGTTTCCATTCCGCGAATACTGCCGATAGCCCTGGTTGTAACCCTGCATAAACCCCTGACGAAAAGCCTGCGATGAGGCGTTTTTAAAGTAGCGCGATCGCTGTGGGTCGTAACTCTGGTTGCGCTGTCCGTCGCTGGCGCCGGTGTTCAAGCCCTGCTGGTAGCCGCGATTGAGTTCATTCTGATCGTAGCCGTTGTTGCCATACTGACCGTTGCCATACTGACCGTTGCCATAGCCGCGGTTGCCGTACTGATCGTTGTTGCCGTAGCGGCCATTGTTGCGGTTGCGCTGCCAATCACCTTGGTTGTTATCCTCGCGACCGTCGCGGCGGGCCTGCTTTTGACGTCGCTTCCACTCTTTTCTCCGCTCTTTCCGATCACGGTCGCTGTTACCACGTTGATAATTGTCGTCATCGCGATATTGAGCCTGAGCGGCACCGCTCATAGCCGTGACTATTCCGAAAACAAAAGCGAGTGACAAAAGAGCCCCGCCAATCCCTTTTCCAAAATTTTTCATGTTTGTTGTTCTTCCCTCCGCGGAGACGATGGCAACTCTGTGGCCGTCACTCGGAATGCGCTATTTGCAGGGGTTAACCGGAAAATGCATCCAGAGTCGAGCTTATATAGTGCATTGAAACGCGCAGATAAGTATGAATGGGGGTGCGGTCAAGTGATTTGCTGGGACCGCGGGCGTCCCGCCCGCAAGTGAGCGCGAGGCGCGAAAATGAATAGGCTACTTCTGAAAGACTGCGCGCCTCTCGGCGCGTTTGCGGGCGGGACGCCCGCGGTCCCAGCAAATCACTTGACCGCACTTCCCCATCCCCCGCTCCTTGCTGTTTACTACTTGCAAATCCTCGCTTTCTGGCTGTTTGCTTCTCCCCTGCCCTTTCCGTATAATTCTCAGCTTGCTCGAAGCGCGGAGTTATCGTCCGGTGGGTTCGCGCCCACTTTTTCTTTTGGGCGAGTGATTTTTGGAGGGGCGGTGGATGGCGTCGAGTTCGGTGGAAGATCGCGTGCAGGCAATCGCTGAACGAGTCGCTATTGACCACGGACTGGAACTGGTACACGCCGAAGTTGCCGGACCTGACAATAAACCTATCGTCCGCATCTTTATTGACAAGCCAAACGGAGTAACTCACCAGGATTGTTCAGAGGTGAGCTTACACGTCGGCACAGTTCTCGACGTCGAGGATTTTATACACGCCTCCTACACGCTGGAGGTTTCCTCGCCGGGCATCGAGCGGGGCCTGTATAAGCAGCAGGACTATGAGCGTTTTGCCGGCAGTCTGGCCAAAATAAGGACGCGCAAGCCAATTAATGGGCAACGCAATTTTCGCGGTCGCCTGCTCGGGATAGATGGCGAGGACATAATTTTTGAGGACCGCACCAGCGGACCGGTGAGAGTTCCCTTCGAGGTTGTCGCGAAGGCAAATCTTGAAATGGATGTGGACGCGGAGTTCAAGCGGGGTGTTTGAAAGTAACGCAAACTGTTAGTTTGCGATGGAGCGCAGGCTTTCAATCAGATGACAACGAATCGCAAACTAACAGTTTGCGTTACATTTGAAATTACAACTGAATAACAATTGAATAGGCTCAGCGACGCACCTTGTTAGCGTCGAGCCAACCGGAGACAAGAAGTTTCATGAGTTCATCAATCGCACAGAACATCGAGGCGCTCTGCCAGGAGCAAGGCATCGAGCGGGATCTCGTTATCGAAGCCATGAAGGAAGCGGTGCGCGCTGCCGCCAAGAAACAGTTTCGCTCCGGTGAAGACATTCAGGTCGACTGGAATCCCGACACCGGCATTGAGCTTTCCGCCACCAAAGTGGTGGTCGATGAAGTAGCGAATGCGGCAACGGAACTGTCGATTGAAGAAGCTCGCGAGCTCGCCGGTGAAGAAGTTGAATTGGGCGACGCCCTCCTTCTGCCCCTGCCCATGGAAGAACTCGGCCGCATCGCCGCCCAAACCGCGAAGCAGATCCTTTTTCAAAAAGTCCGTGATGCAGTTCGGAGCAACGTCTACGAGCAATACATCGACAAGATCGGGGACCTGGTCAATGGTTATGTAAAGCGCTTCGAACGCGGCAACATTATTGTCGACCTTGGCAACCTCGAGGCCATCCTGCCCCGTTCGCAGCAGTCGCGCGGAGAACAGTGGAATCAAGGCGAACGAATTCGCGTAGTCATCCATAACGTTTCCAAAGAATCCAAAGGACCGCAGGTTGAAGTGTCGCGGACTTCCCCGGAATTGTTGCTGCGGTTGTTTGAGATGGAAGTGCCCGAGATCTACGACGGCACTGTGGTCATCAAGTCTGCGGTGCGTGAGCCCGGAGAGCGCGCCAAGATTGCCGTCACCTCGAATGAGCGCGATGTTGATCCGGTGGGCGCCTGCGTCGGCATGAAAGGTTCGCGCGTGCAGGCGATCATTCGCGAACTCCGCGGCGAAAAGATCGACATCATCGAATGGTCAGACGAGCCTTCAGTGTTTGCCGCCAACGCCCTTTCTCCCGCCAAAGTCAATAAAGTACGCATCACTGACATCGACAACCGGCAGATGGAAGTTATCGTCAACGAGGATCAACTGTCGCTGGCCATCGGCAAGCGCGGTCAGAATGTGCGGCTTGCCACCAAGCTGGTCGGTTGGAATATCGACATTCGCAGCGAAGAAGAGATTAAGCGGGAGGTCACCGAACAAATGGGCGCCCTTATCGCCTCAGGCGCATCGGTGCCCCTGTCAGTCATCGAGGGTTTGACCCCGCAGCAGACAGACACTCTGGCTGAGCATGGAATTAACGACATCGACGCACTGACCCAGACTTCGATTGACGATCTGGTCGAGTTTCTCGATTTGAGTCTGGACGAAGCCGAAAAGATTCTCAACGCGGCTAAAGAGGTCGTTGCCATGCGCGACCGAACGCTCCATGGCGAAACAGAAGCCACGGAAATCGCGGGTGAAGAATCTCTCAGCGAAGCTGAGACGGAAGAAGAAGCAGCGCGAACCACAGGCGCAACTGCAGGGACTGACCTGACCGCCGCCGGCTACGACGAAGCGGTTGAGGCTGGAGTGCCGTTCAGTGCTGAAGCGGAAATACTGGCCCAGGATTCGGCTGATCCAGTAGCGCTTACGGAAGCTGAAGCAGTTACCGAAGACGAAATTGCGCTTCAGGAACCAGGGCGCGACTTGCGTCCGGATACGATCGTCCCGGCGCCTGATGTTACAGCCGCCGAGGTTGCAGCCCTTGAGAACCTCGAAGAGTTTAACGTCGAGAAAGAATTGTTCGACGAAGCAACTGAAGAGGCACAAACATCTGCTCTCGCGGGTTTAGAAAACGCCGCATCAAGCGAGAGCATAGACAAAGAGAAGCAGGATGCTTCCCCAGATGCGGAAAATTAGATTCAGCTCAGTCGCCGGTGCATCCGGCGGTTTGCGTTGTTCGCTCTCCTGCCACTCGTACGCGTTGCGCTTCTGAAGCCAGCTTCAAGTGGTTAGGAAGCGAGAGTTCTTGAAACCACTTGAAGAAGCCAGACGCCGCTCGGGTTGTGAGCGTCTGAAAAGGAGTGCATGACCGTTTCCTCTAAGATCCGAATATACGATCTCGCCAAAGAACTGAAG
>Ga0070697_100000383_pt1 | contig 34541 bp, 33 predicted proteins | sample KBSK1501metaG_FD_65475 | JGI IMG/M metagenome (GOLD analysis project Ga0070697, IMG submission 65475) | Corn, switchgrass and miscanthus rhizosphere microbial communities from Kellogg Biological Station, Michigan, USA - KBS K1-50-1 metaG | ecosystem: Host-associated > Plants > Roots >...
ATGAGCGCGTGGCCCGCGCCGGTCAGCGTCACGTAGCTGAGCCTGCCGTCGGCGTCCGACCGGTCGCGGCGCACCAGGCCCTCGCGTTCGGCCCGGGCGATGCGCTGCGAGACGGCCCCGGCGCTGACCAGGCTCAGCTCGGCGATGGCCCCGGCGGTGAGCCGGTACGGCGGGCCCGCCCGGCGCAGGGTGGACAGCAGGTCCAGGGTGGCGGCGTCGATGCCCAGCCGGGCCAGGGTGCGGCGGCGCTCGTCGGCGAGCAGCTTGCCGATCCGCCAGATCCGCGTGATGACGCCGATGGAACCGGCCGGGGTCCCGGGGCGCTCGCGCTCCCAGGCCCGCTGGATCCGGTCGACATCGTCCTCGCCGTCCTGGTCCCGGCCGGGATGTTCGTTTGCGCCGCGGGAAGGGGTCGCCGTAGAGTGGGCCACGAGAATACTTTAGACCTAAAGGAGTTGCGTATGCGCCAGATCGTCGTGACCGGCGGCGGAACCGGGATCGGGTACGCGATCGCCGGCGAGTTCGTCCGGGCCGGCGACCAGGTGACGATCACCGGCCGCCGGGAGGGCGTGCTCAAGGAGGCGGTCGCGGGCCTGGCCCCGCTGGCGCCCGGGGATGCCGGAGGGTCCGGGTCCGGGAGGCCGACCGCGACGGGTTACGCCTGCTTCGATGCCGCCGACCCGGCCGCCGTCTCCGCCGCCCTCGCCCAGCTGCCCGGGCGGGTCGACGTCCTGGTCAACAACGCGGGCGGGAACACCGGGTTCGACCGGGCCCCGGCGGCCGACGGTGACCTGGCCGCGCTGGCCGCGGGCTGGCGGGCCAACCTCGACGCCAACCTGATGTCTGCCGTGCTGGTCACCGCCGCGCTGACGCCGCGGTTCGCGCCGGACGCGCGGATCATCTCGTTCAGCTCGATCGCCGCCAGGCGCGGCGCCGGGTCCTACGGCGCGGCCAAGGCGGCGGTGGAGGCATGGACCGCGGACATCGCCCGCGAGCTCGGGCCGCGCGGGATTACCGCCAACGTGGTCTCCCCCGGCCTCACCCTGGGCAGCGAGTTCTTCCGCGACACGCTGACCGAGGCGCGCAGGCAGCGGCTGATCGCGGAGACGGACAACGGGCGGCCGGGTACCACGGCGGATGTGGCCGCGCTGGTGACGTTCCTGGCCTCACAGTCCGCCGGGCACATCACCGGCCAGGTCCTCCACGTCAACGGCGGCGCCTACCTCGGCCGGTAGCGACGGGACCCGGCCGGTGAGGGCGCCGCGGAGGGCGAGCGCGGCCAGGGCCGTGGCGGTGCCCGCGACCGCCATCGCGGCCGCCGCGCCGATGGCCCCGGCCAGCGCGCCGACCAGTGCGGGCGTCACGCCCTGGCCGGCCATCGTCCCGGTCGAGCTGAGGCCGAAACCCTGTCCCCGGCGCTGTTCCGGCAGGCTGTCAAGGAAGGCCTGCTGGATGCCGAGCTGGTAGGCGAAACCGGCGCCGCAGGCCAGCAGGGCCAGGCAGGCGAGCGGCAGCGGGGGGCGGAACACCAGCCCGAGCAGGGGCACGCCCATGGCCGCGGCCAGCGGGAACGCCAGCCGCGTGCGCGTGCCCGGTGCGCAGAACCGGCCGACGAGCAGGTCACCGAGCAGCATCCCGGCCGGCAGCGCGGCGAGCAGCGGCCCGGCCGCGCTGGCCGGACGGCCCAGTGACCCGTTATACGGCACGATCAGCGACTCGGCCCCGGCCACCAGCCAGGCGGGGAGCCACTGCGCGAGCAGCAAACCCAGAACCGTTCGGTCCCTGAACAACTCGACGTGCCCGGCCATGGTGGCCCGGACGATGCCGCCCACCGTCGCCGGGCCGCGGGGCGCGCGGGCCTTCCTGGGCCGCAGGCCCAGGCGGGTGACGACCGCCGCGATCACCAGTGCCGCGCCCGCGGCCAGCAGCAGCCAGCGCACGGGCACGGCGGCCAGCAGCACGCCGCCGATGCCGAGCCCGGCGATCTGCGTGCCCGCGCCGGTCAGGTTGAAGACCGAGCGGCCGAGGATGTAGCGGTCCCCGTCGAGCACGTCGGGGAGCAGGCCGGAGAGCGCGGCGGTGAACACCGGGGCGATCGTCGCCGCGACGGCGACCAGGGCCAGCATGACCGGGATCGGCAGGGCCGGCCACAGGCCGATCACCAGCCCGGGCGCGGCGCGGGTCACCAGGCCCGTCGCGATGACCAGGCGGGACGGCAGCCGGTCGGCCAGCGAGGTGAACAGCGCGCCGCCGACGGCCTGCGGCGCGAAGCCCATGCTGAACGCGAGCGCGGTCAGGAAGGCCGACTTGGTCTGGGCGAAGACGAGCACGGACAGGCCGAGGATCTCGAACTGGAAGCCAAGCACGTACATGGCCATCGCGGCGAACAGCACCCGGAACTCCGCGGCCGCGAACACCGAGCGGTACGTGGTGCGCCCCGACGGCTGCTCGCGCCGGCCCTGCTCGCGCCGGCCCTGTTCGCGCCGGCCCTGTTCGCGCTGGCCTGCGGCGGCGGGGGTAGTGGCGGTCATGAACGCCATCGTGCGAGCCGCGGGCCGCCGGGAGTACTCTTTCGTTCCAGGACGAAAGCTGGTGTGCGGTGGCGCTGCGGATCGACGTGCGCAACGAGGACCTGACCATGAGCCGGTTCGCGTTGTCGCCGCTGTGGGAGCTGACCCAGGCGCTGCGCCTGCTGGCCGGCGGGCCACTCGAGCGGGACGCGCCGGTGCTCCGCCCGTGGCTGCTCCGCGCCCGTGACCGGTACCGGGCGCTAGCCCGCGAGACGGACCTCGGCGTGATCGGCGCGCTGAACCCGCCCGGCTGGGGCGCCGACTTCCTGGCCCCCATCCCGGCGAGCGTGCACACCACGATCGGCGACCTGCTCGCCCAGGTCCGGTCGACGCCCGCGGGCCAGGCGCAGCGCGAGGTCGCCACGGCGCTGGGCCGGCAGCCGCGGGTCGATCCCCGCGTCCAGCGCATCCTGACCAGCGACCGGGTGGCCGGGTACGTCGCCGACGTGCTGGCCATCGCCTGGCAGGCGCTGCTCGAGCCGGAATGGCGGACGCTGCGCGCCATCTTGGAACGTGACGTGGTCCATCGCGCCGGGCAGCTGGTCTCGAGGGGCTGGGCCGCCGCGCTGACCGACCTGCACGCCGATCTGAGCTGGCGCCAGGGCCGGATCGAACTGAGCCGCTGGCCGGCCGACGACAACGCCGACCTCGGCGGGCGCGGCCTGCTGTTTATTCCCTCGGTCTTCATCTGGCCGGGGGTCGCGCTAAGGCTCGACCCGCCGTGGCCGCCGGCCCTGAGCTACCCGGCACGCGGAGTCTCCGCATTGTGGGAACAGCCCGGCCGGGCCGGGTCCGGCCACGCCCTGCACCGGCTCCTCGGCGTCTCGCGGGCCACCATCCTGCTCGCGCTCGAGGATCCAGCCAGCACTACCCAGCTGGCCGCGACGCTGGGCCAGTCACTCGGCGGCATCGGGGACCACCTCGCGGTCCTGCGCGAGGCCGGGCTGGTAGCCAGGGCCAGGTCGGGCCGGTCGGTGCTCTATCGCCGTACGCCCATCGGGGACGCGCTGGCCGCCGCCGACCTCTGAGCCATCGCGCCCTGAGCCATCGCGCCCTGAGCCATCGCGCCCTGAGCCATCGCGCCCTGAGCCATCGCGCGGAGCTCCCGGCGCCTCAGGGCAGGGCGATGAGCAGCACGGGCACGCCGGCCACGGTCAGCTCACCCGCCACCTGCAGGAACATCCGCACAGCGGGCACCGAACGGGCCTGCGCCTTGGGGAAGTCCGTCTTGGGTTCGGCCGCCACGACCATGATGATCAGCGACAGGACGAACCAGGCCAGCACGGCACGGCGCCAGTTACGCGCCCGCCACTGCGCAAGGCGCTCCCGGAAAGGAGCCCGCGGCGGCCGCCGGCGCCAGGCGATGACCCCGGCGCTCCGGGCGCCGTACGACGGACGCGTGCCGACCGCGGTAAAGCCCGGGTTCAGCGGGACAGTCCCCCCGATCACGGGGCTCATGCCCCCGTGGCCGCGTTCCGGCCACGCTTGCTGGAGCGCCTGGCGCATCATTACCCCTCCCGCCACTCCCCCGGTGGACCAGTACCTACTCGGAGGCCGGTCCGGCTCCCCTGATACGTGCGCGTGCGCGGCAACTCGCTTGCCGTCTGATGTCTCGCGATATATCGTGCAAGTACTTGGGATTCCCCGTTCTTTGCTACGGAGGGCACGATGGCTACGGGATACAACGTGCGCGTCGGGGACGCCGATCGTGAAGCGATCGCCGCCCAGTTGCGTGAACACTTTGCGGACGGGCGGCTGACGCTCGAGGAACTGAACGAGCGCCTCGACCAGGCGTTCGCGGCCAAGACCAAGGCCGACCTCAATACCGTGATGCGCGATCTCCCGCAGGCCACGCGGCCGACCGCCGACATGCCGAGCGGGGGCACGGCGTGGCAGGGACCGGCCTGGCAGGGTCCGCTGGCCACCCGGCCGGGGCAGGACTACGGCCACGGCTGGGGTAACGGCCAGCCGCGCGGGCCGGGCGCCTTCGCGCCGATGATCGGGATGGTGTGGCTGTTCGTCATCCTCGGCAGCGTCATCCTTTTCGGTGGTTTCGGCGGTGGCGGCAGGCCGCTGGCGGTCGTTCTGTTTATTGCGGCGCTGGCGCTGGTCAGGCGGCTGATCGGGCTGGGCAGGCGGCGCGGATTCCCCGGGCCCCGCGGTCCGAGGGGTCCCCGCGGGCGTCGCCGCTGGTGATTATCGCGGCGTCCGGGTTCCGCGCCGGGCTGGCTCGACTTATCGTTGAAGGGTGAGGCAGCCAGCCTGGCGAATTCAGGGAGCCGATGACAAGGCGATATGACGTCCGGACCGGAATGGTAGACGAGGATCCTGACGCGGTGCAGCCGCGTGAAGAGCTAGTACCCGGATGGCACGTGCCTGGCCGGACGCGGTACGACTATGACCTGAGGATCGGCGACGCCGAGCGCGACGCCGCCATGACCCAGCTGCGCGAGCACTTCGTCGCCGGCCGGCTGACCTTCGACGAGCTGACCGAGCGGATCGACGCCGCCCTCACCACCAAGACGCAGCGTCAGATCGACAGCCTGATGGTCGACCTCCCCCGGCCGCCCAGGATGGCCAGGCGCGAGCCTGGGCCGCCGGTCCCGGCACCCGACGCGGGCCGGTTCCTGGTGTTCGCCATGCTGCTGTTCGCGCTGGCCACCTGGATCCTGATCATGGCCTGGATGTCCCGCTACTCTCACCTGGGCGGGCAGTATCCGAGTTGGCCCATCCAGCGCCCTTAGGCGTTCTTCATGCGGCGAGGCCGGACGGGTCAGGCGCCTGCCAGGGCGCGCAGCGGAACCACCAGGTACCGGTAATCTGGCACGGGCTCATCGCCGTTCCCCGTGCTGCCGGTGATGAGGGCGGGCTTGGTCGGGCTGGTGAACTGCAGGCGGATCCGCGCCTCGTCGGGGACGGCCGGCGTCTTGTCGGCGTTCTGGCCCTGGCCGGCCTGGTCGCCTTTCCGCGCCTGGTCGCCTTTCCCCGCCTGGTCGGGTTTCCCGGCGCTGGGTGGCTTGCCGTCGGCGCCCGTGGCGCCGACGGCCGCGATCAGGGCCGCGCCGAGGCCGTCCATCAGGTAGTGCGGGCTGAACGCGATCGCGGTCTCCTCGCCGGCGAAGTCGGCGGGCACCGTCTCCAGCGCCCGCGCCTGACCCTCGGTGCCCGCCTCGATCGTGACCTTGCCGTGGCCGAACGACAGCCGCACCGAACTGCCCCGCTCCGCGACCAGCGCGACCCGCTTGACCGCTTCGACGAGTGGGATGGCCGGCATGTCACCGCGGCTGCCGAAATCGTCCGGGAACCTGGACATGTACTTGATGTACTCCCCCGCGATCAGCCGGGTGGTCAGCCGCCGGCCGCCCGACTCGAACCCGATCATCGCGTCGGCCGCGCGCAGCGAATCCCCCTGGCTGGCGCCGGCGGCCCGGCCGCCCCCGGTGCCCAGGTCGCCACGCGTCATGACCCGGACGGGCGTGCCGGGCATCATCATCCGCGCGGCGTCGGACAGGGTCTTGGACGGCACCAGCAGGGTGCCCGCCGAGCCCGGGTGAGCCGGATTCCAGCCGAATTCCCTGATCGCGAGCCGGTACCTGTCGGTCGCCACCAGCCTGATGGTGTCGTCGGCGATCTCCAGGTTTACTCCAGTGATGACCGGCAGCGTGTCATCGCGGCTGGCCGCGGGGGTCACCTGTCCGATCGCCGTGGCGAGTACGCCGCCGTCCACGGTGCCCGCCAGCAGGGGCAGCTCGGGCAGCCGCGGGTACTCCTTAACCGGCAAGGTGACCAGGGTGAAGGACGCCGGGCCGCAGGTCACGGTGACGTCATCCTTCTCGTGGTCCAGCTCGACCGGGAACGGCGGAAGGCTCCGGGTGATCTCGGCCAGCAGCCGCCCGGGCACCAGCGCCGTGCCCGGCTCGGTCACCTCCGCGTCGACCTGGATCCTGGCCGACACCTCGTAATCGAAGCAGGAGAGAGTCAGGCGGCCGGTAGACGCCTCGAGCAGCAAGCCGGACAGGATCGGCAGCACCGGCCGCGACGGCAGCGAGCGCGCGACCCAGGCAACCGCCTCAGCCAGCGCGTCCCGCTCGACGATGATCCGCATACCCTGCCGCCTCCATCACGCGTGTGCCACCCTCCCGCGGGGGCCTTACATGCATACTCGCACGGGCCACTGACATTCCCGTGCGGCCGGAGGTCGCACGACCGGGGGATTTATCCCCCCAGGGGGGGTCCAAGGGGGGTCCAAGGGGGGTCTGGGGGGATGGGTCCCCCCAGGAGCAGGGGGGTCTTGGGGGATCGTCCCCCCGGCTAGCAGAGCCCGGGCGGCGCCGAGTCGAGGGTGGCCTGGATGGCCTTGGCCAGGGCCCGGGCCGATTCCGCGGTGAGCTCGACCGCAACCCGCGCCGACGGGCCGGCGCCGGGGTCGAGGAAGTCGATGTTGAGGGTGTGCTCCGCCTGGGCGTGGACCGGGTGGTCGAAGTACACGCTCGCGTCGGTCACCCGGAACCATCCGGACGGGCCCTTGCCGCTGCCGCTGATCGAGACCTTCTCCGTCAGGTAAGTGCACATGCGCGAATCCTCTCGAGGTGCGGGCGGTCAGAGGTAACGGCCGAAGAACTCCCAGATGTGCCGCCAGGCGTCCACCGCCGCCCCGGGCCGGTAGCTGGGCCTGTCTACCTGCAGGAAGGCGTGCCCGGCCCCGTCGTAGGAATGGAACTCGTAGGTCTTGCCGTTCGCCTTGAGCGCGTTTTCGAGCTCGGCGACGTGCTCGGGCGAGGGGTGCTGATCCTCGGCACCGAACAGGCCGAGCAGCGGGCAGGACAGGTCCGCGGTCCGCTCCACCAGGGCCGGCGAGCCGTGCAGCGGGTGCCCCTCGGGCGGAGTCTCGACGACGAAGCCGCCGTAACAGTCCACGGCCGCGTCCAGGGGCAGGCTGACCGCGGCGAGGAACGACTGCCGCCCGCCCGAGCAGTGGCCGATCACGCCGACCTTGCCGTTGGAGTTGCTCAGCCCGCGCAGGTACGCCGCCGCGCCCGCCACCTCGCCGACGATCCGCTCATCCGGGATGGGGATCGCGCCCGAGGCCCTGGCCGCCGCCATCGCGTCGTCGGGAGCCGCTCCCGGGGCCTCGCGGTGGTAGAGGTTCGGCATCGCCGCGTTGAGCCCGCCGGCCGCGAACGCCCGGGTGAACTCCTTGGTCTGGCGGTCGTAGCCGGGCAGGTGGTGGATGACGACCACGCCGCCAACCGGCCCCGCCTGGAGCGTCCGGGCCGAATACGCCTCGATCGGGTCGCCGTCGTGCCCGGTGACCGTCACGGTCTCGGCTAGCATCGCGTCGTACATCCCGTCGTCTCCCTCGCGTCGTCTACAGCCGGCACCATGCTTTCACGGGGCTGCGTCTGCGGTACCGGCGGGAGGTGAAAGACTTCCGGCATGACCTATGTCGCTGCCGATGACCGTTATAGCAGGCATCCCTACCGTCGCTGCGGGCGCAGCGGAATCATGCTGCCCGAGGTGTCGCTCGGGCTGTGGCAGAACTTCGGCGACACCAAGCCGCTCGAGGATCAGCGCGCGATCCTGCGCCGCGCCTTCGACCTAGGGGTCACGCACTTCGACCTGGCCAACAACTACGGCCCTCCGTATGGCAGCGCGGAGGTCAACTTCGGCCGGATCATGCGCGAGGACCTGCGCCCGTACCGTGACGAGCTGATCATCTCGACCAAGGCCGGCTACGACATGTGGCCTGGCCCCTACGGCGACCACGGCTCGCGCAAGTACCTGCTGGCCAGCCTGGACCAGTCGCTGCGCCGGATGGGCCTGGAGTACGTCGACATCTTCTACTCCCACCGGTACGACCCGGACACGCCGCTCGAGGAGACGATGGGCGCGCTGGACACCGCGGTCCGCTCGGGCAAGGCCCTGTACGCGGGCATCTCCTCCTATTCGGCCGAACGGACCCTGGACGCGATCTCCCTGCTCCGGCGGATGGGCACGCCGCTGCTCATCCACCAGCCGTCCTACTCGATGCTGAACCGGTGGATCGAGGGCGGGCTGCTCGACGTGCTCGGCCGTGAGGGCGTGGGCTGCATCGCCTTCTCACCGCTGGCCCAGGGCGTGCTGACCGGCAAGTACCTGGGTGGGGTGCCGGCCGGGTCCCGGGCCGCGCTGAGCGGCTCGCTATCGTCGGACCAGATTTCCGAACGGACCCTGGTTCACGTCCGCGCGCTGGCCGAGATCGCCGCGTCCCGGGGCCAGTCCCTGGCCCAGCTCGCGCTGTCCTGGGCGCTGCGCGACCAGCGGGTGACCTCGGTGCTCATCGGCGCCAGCAGCGTCGCCCAGCTGGAGGAGAACCTCGCCGCGGCAGGCAACACCAGCTTCACCGAAGACGAGCTAGCCGCGATCGACCGCGATGCCGTGGAAGCCGGCATCAACATCTGGGCCGCCTCCAGCGCCCACTGAGCCCGGGCGCCCCGGGCTTCAGCGGCTCAGGAGGCTAGGTAGCGGGTGAACCAGGTGAAGATCTTCTGCCCGCCGTCGACGGCGGCTTCGGGGCGGTAGGCGGCGCGGTTCACGGAGAAGAACGCGTGGCCGGCGCCCTCGTAGGAGTGGAACTCGTAGGTCTTGCCCAGTGCCTTCAGTTCCTCTTCGAGCTCGTTGACCTGGTCGGGCGAGGGGTACCTACAACCGGGCTCATCCGGGCTTGCGGGCGCAGACGCGCTCGACCACGCCGAGCTTGAACCGCTCGGATTCCTCGATCAGGAAGCCGAGTTCGCGCAGGTAGATGAGCGGCCGGCGGCGGAAGTGCTCGCCCGCCAGCGGGATGGTGACCCGCTCGTACAGCCACTGCACGGCCCGCAGCGGCGACGCCGAGGCGGCGACGTGATCGACCAGCAGCAGGCGGCCGCCCGGGCGCAGCACCCGCGCCATCTCGGTGACCGCCCGCCGGTCATCGGGGATAGCGCACAGGCCGAGCGCGCACAGCACGGTATCGAACGACTCGTCCGGGAAGTCCAGCGCCTGGGCATCGCCCTGGCGCAGGTCGGCTTCGCGGCCGAGGGCGGCCGCGCGCTCACGGGCGAGGCCGAGCATGGCCGGTGACCAGTCCACGCCGGTGAGCCTGACGCCATCCGGATAGAAGGACAGGTTGCGACCGGTGCCGACGGCGACCTCGAGCACGTCACCGGCGGCCCGGCCGCACGCCCACGGCCGGCTGTCCCCGAACAGGTGCCGGTCCCAGAAGTTCATCTCGCGGTCATACCGGCCGGCCTGCTTGTCCCAGTACGCGGCTCGGCGCTGGTTCAGGTCGTGGCTCATGTCCACACCCTGGCACAGCGCAGGCCGGTCCCGCCCCCTCGGCGGGACCGGCCTGCGGTCCGGTCAGCGGTGCACGTGCGACAGCGGGCCCGCGGCGTCCGGGAACTCAGCGGTGTTGAGCACCTGGATACCGGCGTTCTGCTCGCCGTTGAACGGCGTCACGATCGCCTTGTCATTCGGTCCGTTGGGCTCGCAGCCCAGGTTGAACGGGACGTTGGGGTCGTTGAACCACAGGCCCAGGTGGTACTGATGGGTCGGCCCGAACGTGGTGGTCCCGCCCAGCGACACCGAGAACGTCTCCACGTCGAAGACGCCGCGCACGGTGGCGTGGCCGAAGCCGTGCCGGTCGGCGTTGATGTCGGTCTGGTACCAGGACACGCCGAACGGCTTGTTCGGCTGCTGGATCACGAACAGGTCGAAGCCGGCGTTCTTCGGCATGCCGAAGACCGAGACCTCCATGGTGTCGTTCTGCGACCCGGGGATGATGGTGACCCGGCCGCCGGCGTGAGGCAGGCAGGACTTGATGCCCGGCGACGGCACCAGGGCGAAGGTGAACGCGCCGCTGTGGCGCGCGCTGGTCACCGGGGCTGCGGACGCCGCGGTGAAGCTCAGCGCGCTCGCCACCCCGGCGACGGCCAGCCCCGCGGTGGCCCAGGTCACGGCGCGTCGGCGCAGATGATTGGTGAAACGCATGAATGCTCCCCTGTTTCGCTGGCCGCGCCACGGCGGCGCGGCCGGTGTCGGGCAGGGGTACGCAGCACCTGCCGCGCAGGGTTCAGTGGTTTTTCCGGAACTTTCCGTTGAACCCGCGGGCGGTCCCGGCGCGTATCTCCTACGGATGGGTGGCGGCCGGACGGAGCGACGCGATGTGGGCAGCGGTGCGATCTCGCACAGCCGGCGATGACGCGATCGTGACCGAGCTCTACCGGCAGTACCGGGTGCCGTTGATGTCCTATGTGCTGCGGCTGACCGCCGGGGACCGGCAGCAGGCTGAGGATGTCGTGCAGGAAACCATGCTCCGGGCCTGGCGGCAGGCGGGCAAGCTCGACCTGACCGAACCGTCACTGATGCCCTGGCTGGTCACCGTGGCCCGGCGTATTGTCATTGACGACAAACGCCGGAAGAACGCGCGGCCAGCCGAGACGGGGGACGGCATGCTCGAGAACGCGCCCGTCCCCGACACCACGGAGGAACTGCTCCGCAAGATGCTGGTGGCGGAGGCGATGCGGTCCCTGTCGGCGGCCCATCGCGAGGTGCTGAACGAGACTATCCTGCGCGACCGTACCGTCAACGAGGCGGCCGAGGTCCTCGGGATCCCGGTCGGCACGGTCAAATCGCGCGTGTACTACGCCCTCAAGGCGCTCCGCCTGGTCCTGGCCGAGCGGGGGGTGGCGGCATGACCACCCACACCGACGTCGGCGCCTACTCGATGGGCCTGCTCGAGGAGCAGGACCGGCGGGCATTCGAGGATCACCTGGCCGGATGCCCGGCCTGCGCCGCCGAGGTGGCCGAGCTGTCACCGATGGCGGCACTACTACGCGGGGTCGAGCCGGCCGGCGCCGCAGGTGGCGAACCCGCCGAGGCGCTGCAGGCTTCTCCCGGCCCCCCCGAGGGGACGGTGACCGAGCTCATCCGCCGCCGGGCCAGTCAGCAGCGCCAGCGCAGGCGCTGGCAGGTCGCGCTGGGGGCGGCGGCCGGCATCGTGCTGATCGGCGGGGGCATCGGCGCCGGCGTCGTGCTGGCGCCGCAGCCCGGCCCTCCCCCGGCGGCAGCCGTAGGGCTGACCGGTCAGCTGCACTCCGCCACCGACCCAGGCACGGGGGCGGCCGGCACCGTCGGCCTGGTCGCCAAGGCCTGGGGGACCCAGGTCACCCTGGACCTGTCGAAGGTGCGCGGGCCGGTCGAATGCCAGCTGATCGCGGTGTCCAAGACCGGGGAACGACGGGTGGTCATGGGCTGGCTGGTGGCCGCCCCGGGCGACGGGGTACCCGGCCACCCGGCCCATCTGGTGATCCGGGGCGGCACGTCCATCCCGAGGAACGACCTGGCCCGCGTGGACGTCGACGTGGTGAACGGCCGGACTCTGGTGAGTATCCCGGTGTGAGTCAGACCGGCAGCTTGACGAGGTCAGCATCCGGAAGCAGACGGTGACGGTCCGTTAGACCGGGAGCTTGACGAGGGTCAGGAAAAAATTGTCGATCTGCCTGATGGCGTCGATGAAGTGCTCGAAGTCGACGGGCTTGCTGATGAACGCGTTGGCGTGCAGCGAGTAGCTGCGCACGATGTCCTCTTCGGCCTGCGAGGTGGTCAGCATGATCACCGGGATCATCAGCAGCTCGTCGTCCTGCTTCAGCTCGGCCAGGACCTCCATGCCGCTGCGCCGGGGCAGGTTGACGTCGAGCAGGATGAGCCCGGGGCGCGGAGCGTCGGCGTACGGGCCGGTCCGGCGCAGGAACTGCAGGGCCTGCTCGCCGTCGCCCACCACGTGCAGCCGGTTCTGGATCTTGTAATACTCGAAGGCCTCCCTGGTCATGAGGACATCGCCCTCGTCGTCCTCCACCAGGAGCACGTCGATTACCTTCGGGTCTTCGAGCTCAGTCATCGGCTTCCTTGGGGATCTCGTCGTCGGGAGTCTGCTGGTCGGGAGCCTCGTCCTCGAGGGACTCGTTCATCGTCTCGGCTGGCATGGGCAGCGTGAACAGGAACCGCGAGCCTTCGGTGTAGCTCGTGTCCAGCCAGATCCGCCCGCCGAAATACTCGACGATCTTCCTGCTCATGGCCAGGCCGATGCCGGTACCCGGGTAGGCGGTCCGCTCGTGCAGGCGCTGGAATATCACGAAGATCCGTTCGGCGTACTCGGGCTGGATCCCGATGCCGTTGTCGCTGAAGGAGAACAGCCAGAACGGCTCGTCCCTGGTGCAGGTGATCACGATACGCGGCGGCTTGCCGCCGCTGAACTTCAGCGAGTTGCTGAGCAGGTTCTGGAAGACCGCGGTGAGCAGCGGCAGCTCGGCCAGCACCAGCGGCAGGTGGCCGGTCTCCACGGTGGCGCCGCTCTCCTCCATCGCCGTGGCCAGGTTGTTCCTGGCCTGGGCCAGCGCGGCGTCGCTGGACACCAGCGCGGGCTCGCGCGCGGACCGCCCCACCCGGCTGTACTGGAGCAGGTCGTTGATCAGCGCCTGCATCCGCTTGGCCCCGTCGACGGCGAACTCGATGTACTGGTCGGCGCGGGCGTCCAGCTGGCCCGCATAGCGGCGCTGCAGCAGCTGGGTGAAGCTCGCCACCTTCCGCAGCGGCTCCTGCAGGTCGTGCGAGGCCACGTAGGCGAACTGCTCGAGCTCGGAGTTCGAGCGCTCCAGATCCGCGGCGTGCGCCTGCAGGACGGTGTTGGCCTGCCGCGTCGCGGCCAGCTCGTCCAGGATGCGCTCGCGCATGGTGTTCACGTCCACGGCCAGGTCGGTCACCTCCCGCGGGCCGGCCAGACTGACCTCGTGCCCGAAGTCGCCCTCGGCCACCTGGCGGGCCTCGGCGGCGAGCTGGTGCAGCGGCCTGATCGCGGCCGCCCGCAGGCCGACCGCGAACAGGATGACGCTCAGGATCAGGCCGACCGCGACCACGCTGAACACGACCGCCAGCGTGGTCTGGGCCCCGTTCAGCCTCGCGACGGCCCACCCGCCGACCGTCACGGCCGCCAGCGAGAACAGCAGCAGGACCAGCAGGGCGACGCCGATGATCCGGCTGAGCGGCCAGCGCCTGGCCGAGCCGGCCACCGCCGCCGCCCGGTCGGCCCCGACCCTCCGGGCGCTGCGGACATCGCGGGTCCCGGCCGGCGGCGGGTTCGCCGGGCTCTGGCGGGTATCGGCGTTCAGGTCAGTCATGGTCCGGCTGGGACGAGAAACCAAGGGCCAGGACGGCCAGGTCGTCGTCCAGGTCACCTCCGTTGAGCTCGCGGACACGATCGATCACCTGGTCGAGCAGTGCTTCTCCGGGCTGGGCCTCCCCGGGCTGGTCCGGGCCGCCGAGGGCGTCCCTGATCAGGTCCATCAGGCCTTCACTGCCGAGCCGCTCTGCCCCCTTCCCTATCCGGCCCTCGATAAGCCCGTCGGTGTAGAGCAGAATCGACCAGCTGCCGTCGAGCCGGATCGGGATGCCCGGCCAGTCGCGCACCTCGGACAGGCCGAGCGGCGCGGCGGGACGGGTGGGGAGCTCGGCCACGCCGTAGCGGCTGACCAGCAGCGGCGGCAGGTGGCCGGCCATCCGTATCCAGCCGCTGGTCCGGTCCGGCTGCACCGAGATCATGCACAGCGTGGCGAACATGGTGTCGTCCTGCCGCTCGTGCTCGAGCAGCTCGCTGAGCGTCGACAAGATCTCCTCGGCGGGCCGGCCTGCCAGCACCAGGGTGCGCCACGCCACCCGCAGGCAGACGCCGAGCGCGGCCTCGGCCGGGCCGCGACCGCACACGTCGCCGATGAGGGCGTGCAGCCAGCCGTCCGAGGACTCGACCACGTCGTAGAAGTCCCCGCCGAGCAGATGGTTCCCGCCGCCGGGCAGGCAGCGCGCCGACACGGATAGCCGCGAGTCGGTCAGCAGCGGTGACGGCAGCAGGCCCCGCTCCAGCCGGTCGTTCTCCTGGGCCAGGATCTGCGCCACGTGCAGGGCCCGCTGCGCCTCCTCCGCCCGCCGCCGCTCGACCGCGTACCGGATGACCCGGTTCAGCATGTTCCCGGCGACCTCGCCCTTGATTAGGTAGTCCTGGGCGCCGGCCCGGACCGCCCGCTCGCCCAGGTGCTCGCTCGCCTCGCCGGTCAGGACGACGATGGCCGCATCCGGCTCGAGCTGCAGCAGCTGCCTGAGCCCGTTCAGGCCCTGCGAATCCGGCAGGCCGAGGTCGAGCAGCACGCAGGCCGCGCCGGATACCAGGCCCTTGGCCTGGGCCAGGGACCGTGCGCGCCGGACGGCGACCGCGGCTCCGACCTCGCGGAGCAGCTCGCCGACCAGCACGGCGTCGCCGTCGTCGTCCTCGACGAGCAGGACCTGGACCTGCTCGTCGCGGGCGGGAGAGGCCGCGGTCTCGAGTTCAGCGTTACTTGTCATCGGAACCTACGTCTGTGGGGGCCTGCGTCATTGGTGGGCTAGCTAGCGTACGGGAACAGATACCAACATTTACGGGGATACCATCATGCCTGCTCCGCCGCACCACGCTGCGCCGCCTAACGCCCTAGATCGCCTGCGGGAACCTGAACACGTGATTCGGATCGTACTTGGCCTTGACCTGGGTCAGCCGGGCGAGGTTGGTACCGTAGTAAGCCTGCCGCCAGTTGGTCAGCGCCGGGTCGATGTAGTTCTGGTAGGCCTGGCCGCTGGCGAAGGGGCGCATCGACTGCCAGAACGACTGCTGCCAGGCGTGCTGGCGGGCGACCGCGGCGGCCGCCGCGCCGGCCGGCCAGGTGGTGGTGTACTGGGCCCCGAAGAGCGCGTTGCGGTGCACGAACGCGGTAGCGCCCGGGGCGACCCGGTTGACCGCGCCGCCGAGCGCGTCGAACGCGATGCCCCCGGACGCGCCGGGCGCGCCGCCGGCCCGCTGGAATTTCTCCACGCCGGACAGCAGGGTGCCGATCCCGTGGCTGCTCAGCGGCTTGGTGAAGAAGTCGGACTTGGCATACTCCGAGGCCCGCGCCAGCTTGCCGGCCGGATTCTGGGTGGGCAGGTGGCACTGGTTCACGGTCAGGCTGGCGCAGCCCGCCTCGACCAGCATCGCGTGCAGCCAGGACGTGGTCTCCATGAACGGCGAGGACGGATGCGAGCCCGCCGCGGCGTACAGCTTCTCCAGCTGGGCGGCGGCGGCGCTGAGGCTGCCCAGGAAGGTGCCGCCCACCTGGATGGACGGGACCGACCCGCCCGGGGCTGCGGCCAGGTGCAGGTTCGACCAGAGCGCGTCCGGGGCGTGCGGCGCCCAGGACTGCCAGGCCGAGATCACCCGGGCGGCCTGCGACCACGGCCAGGACAGGAAGAACAGGACGATCTGGCCGACCTGGTGGGTGCGGAAGGTGAACGAGGTGACCACGCCGAAGTTGCCCCCGCCCCCGCCGCGGCAGGCCCAGAACAGGTCGGAGTTCTGGCTGGAGTTGCACGTCCTGACCTGGCCGTCGGCCGTGACGATCTGCAGCGACTGCACGTTGTCACTAGTCAGGCCGTAGGCCCGGGATACCACCCCGATACCGCCGCCCAGGGTGAGGCCGGCGATGCCAACCGTCGGGCACGACCCGCCGGGGACGCCGCGGCCGTGCGCCGCCAGCCCGCTGTAGAAGTCGATCAGCCTGGTCCCCGCGCCGACGGCGGCGGTGCTCCCGCTGACGTTGACACCGGACATCCGGGTCACGTCGATGATCAGGCCGCTGGTCGAGGACCAGCCGGCGTAGCTGTGCCCGCCGCAGCGGGCGGCGACCGGGACGCCGAACTTGCGGGCGAAGGCCAGGCAGGTCGCCACGTCGTGCGGGTTCCGGCCGTAGGCGATGCCGGCCGGGTGCAGTGAGTCGAACCGCGGGTCGAATAGCCGCTTGGACACGGTGTAGGCGGCCTCCCCCGGGCGGACCAGCGGCCCGGACAGGTCGTGACCGAGGGCCGTCCAGTCGGCGGGGGACGGTGATCGCGTAGCGGCCGGGACGGCTGCCCTGGCCACGCGGTCCGCCGTCGCCGTGGCAGAGCCCGCGGACCTGCTGGCCCCGGCGGCCGTGGCGTCCGGGCTGCTCGCCTTCCCGCCCGGGCTGCAGGCCGCGAGCAGCCCGGCTCCCCCCGCTGCCGCCGCTAGCCGCAGGAACGCCCGTCGCCCCTGGTCGTCCGCCATCGCGAGCCTTCCCTTTGACCTGCCCTCAGTATGACCGCCCTGGGAATAAAGACGCCGCGGGGCCGCTAACAGTTGTGCGGGGTGAGCCCGGAGAGATTCTGCCCGTAAATGACTTGCTTGCACCAGCAAGCGGGAATATAGTTGAGCTACTCAATGATTGATGTTCTCAGGTAATTACCCAGCGGATTCGGACGGAGGTGAGCGCAATGGACGAGCATCCTGGGGTGATGCCCGCGGCGGTACTAGACGCCGAACCGGTCGCGCACGCCGAACCGCTGACCGACGAGCAGCTCAACCAGCAGATCAGCGATACGTTTCCCGAGCTCTTCAAGCTCTTCCATGAGCTCGGCCAGCGCATCGCCGTCGAGTTCGGCTTCAACGGCAGCGACGCCATCGCGCTGATGAAGCTCGATGCTCCGCTGACGATGAAGGAACTCGGCCAGCGGATGGGCTGCGACCCGTCCTTCATCACCACGATCGCGGACTCCCTGGAGAGGCACGGGCTGGCCCGGCGGGAACCCTCGCAGCGGGACCGGCGCAGCAAGAACATCGTGCTCACCCCGGAGGGCGAGGCGGTCAGGGACCGGCTCTTCCGCGAGCTCATGACCCGGGCGCCATGGTGTACCGCGCTCGACACCGGCGAGCGCCGGTGCCTGCTCGGGCTCATGCGGAAGATGATCCGATCGCGCGGCGGGAGGTGATGATGTCACAACCGCGGCTTCTGTCTCGTCACCTGAGATGAGACGAGGACCGCAGGGTCGTCACAACCGAGGACGACGACCCCACGGGGAAGGAAAACACTGACGGGGAACGGGAGCCTCGGTCCGTTCGGACCAATAAATCTTTAGCACCGAAGTACGGCGCGTGACCGTGGTACCTGCCTGGTCACGGCGGTAGTTCAGCACGCCCTCGATCTAGGGAGAATCGTCTTGTCCGCCACAACACCAGACACCGGGCAACCGACCCGGGAGGTCAGTACCGCGGCGGCGTCCAGCGCCGCCGGCACGTCTACCGGCTCTCCGCCGCGGCGGCTGGGCCTGGCCCTCGCCGTCATCGCGACGGCCCAGCTCATGGTCGTGCTCGACGCGACCATCGTCAACGTCGCCCTGCCGCACATCCAGGCCGCGCTCGGTTTCTCGGGCACCAACCTGGAGTGGGTCGTCAACGCGTACGCTCTGGCGTTCGGCGGGCTGCTACTGCTCGGCGGCCGATCCGGCGACCTACTGGGGCGCCGCCGGATCTTCATCTTCGGCATCCTGCTGTTCTCACTGGCCTCGCTGCTCGGCGGGTTCGCCACCGACCAGGCCTGGCTGCTCGGCGCGCGGGTCTTGCAGGGCATCGGCGGCGCGTTCGCCGCGCCCACCGCGCTGTCGCTGATCGCGGTTACCTTCCCCGAGGGGCCGCCGCGGAACCGGGCGATGGGCGTGTACGCCGCGATGAGCGTGGCCGGCGGCGCGGTCGGCCTGATCGCGGGCGGCCTGCTGGTCCAGTACCTCAACTGGCGCTGGGTGTTCTTCGTGAACGTGCCGATCGGCCTGGTGCTCGCGTTCCTCGCGCCCCGCGTGCTCGGAGAGTCCGAGCGGCGGCGCGGCGCCTTCGACCTGCCCGGCGCCATCACCGGCAGCCTCGGCCTCGTGGCCCTCGTCTACGGCCTGTCCAGCGCGGCGACCAGCCCGAACGGCGTGTCGCACTGGGGTGACACCAAGGTGATCGCGTCGCTGGTGGCCGCGGTGGTGCTGCTGGTGGCGTTCGGCTTCATCGAGGTGCGCAGCAGGCACGCGCTGGTCCCGATGCGGGTGCTGCGCAGCCGGGACCGGACCGGCTCGTACCTGATCATGCTGTGCGTCGGCACCGCGCTGTTCGGCATGTTCTTCTTCCTCACGCTCTTCCTGCAGGGCGTGTGGGGGTACAGCGCGCTGAAGACCGGCATCGCCTACCTGCCGATGATCGCCACGGTCATGGTGGCGTCCGGGATCGCGTCGCAGCTGGTGAACCGGATCGGCGCCCGGCCGTTGCTGCTGGCCGGCAGCGTGATTCTCACCGGCGGGATGTTCTGGCTGTCCCGGATCACCGAGCATAGCCACTACGCCTCCGGGTTGCTCGGGCCGATGTTGGTGACCGCGCTCGGCCTGGGGCTGCTCTTCGTGCCGGTCTCGCTGGTCGCGCTGGCCGGAGTGGGCAACAACGACGCGGGCGTGGCGTCGTCCCTGCTGAACACCGGTCAGCAGGTCGGCGGGTCGATCGGGCTCGCGATCCTCGGCACGGTGGCGTGGAGCGCGGTGGCGAACAGCATCCATGCGCAGGCGGCCGCGGCGGCCGCGGCGGCCAAGCACGCGGCCGTGCACCTGTCGGCGGCCCAGCAGGCCGTAGCGCAGAAGGCCATCACCGACCACGCGTACTCGGTCGGCTTCTCCAAGGGGTACCTGGTCTCGGCCGGGATCGCGCTGCTCGCGCTGATCATCACGGTGATCGCGATCCGGGTCAAGCGCGAGGACCTGTCCGGGATCAATCCGATGGCGGCGCCTACCGATTGAGCCTGGCCGATTGAGCCTGGCCGATTGAGCCTGGCCGATTGACCCTGGCCGATTGAGCCGGCTCTGGGGGCCCCGCGGCGGTTTGCCGTCGCGGGGCCTCCGGCTTGTCCGGGGTGGCCTGGCATACGATCAGGTAGTCACGATCTCTATTTGGGCACGGGTCATTTCGATCTCCCGGCGCACGGCACTCATTGGCCGTATCGTTAGTCACTGCACCAAGCGGGCATATCGGGAGGTTTCCGGGTGCATACCGGCAGTTTCGGTTTAATGTCGGCGGATGGCTCGGTGCGGCCCACTGGGCAGCCCACCGGCCCGGCCCGGGGCCAGACACCCGAATGGCCGGTCTGGTCGGGTTCGGTACCTCCGCTCGCCGACGGCTTCGCGGTCAGGCCGGATACAGTGCCCGGCCTGGAGACCACGCTGACTGCCGGGGCCACCGTGGCGCTGGTGCCGGACCAGGCGCCTGTGTCGGCCCAGGACTGGCGGGCGTCGAGCGGCAAGACCCAGCTAGCCCGCCACTTCGCCGAGTCGCTCTGGCGCTCCCCCGGAGTCGACGTGCTGACCTGGGTAGTGGCCAGCAGCCGGGCGTCGGTGCTGTCCGGGCTCGTGCACGCGGCGATCACGGTGGGCGCCAGCGACGCGGGCGATGCCGAGTCGGTGGCGGGATGGTTCATCGACTGGCTCGGCAAGACCACCCGGCCGTGGCTCGTCGTGTTCGACGACCTGCGCGACGCGGCGGACCTGCGGGGACTCTGGCCGTCTGGCCGGACGGGCAGGCTGCTGATCACCACCGCCAATCCGGCCGTCATATCCGCTGAGCACCGGGTGCTGGCGCTGCCGGTGCCGGCCTTCAGCACCAGGGAGGCGATGGGCTACCTGTCCGGCCGCCTCAGCACGGACCCGGACCAGCGCAGCGGGGCGATCGACCTAGTGGGGGACCTCGGCGGCGAGCCGATCGCGCTGGCCCAGGCGAGCGCGGTGATCGCCGGCTCGGGCATGTCCTGCCGCGACTACCGCCAGCACTTCATGCAACGGCAGAAGCAGCTGGTGGAGACGGGCCAGGCCGAGCCGTCTGCCGCGGCGGTCACCTGGACGTTCTCGGCCGAGTACGCCGAGCACCTGTCGCCGGGCGTGAGCATCAGGTCGCTGGTGACATTGGCCGCGATGCTCGACGGGCACGGGATTCCGGGCGCCGTGTTCACCACGGCGGCGGCCGGCCAGTTCCTCGCCGAGGACGGTGCCGCCCGGGATCCGGGAGCGTCGCCTGCCGACCCGCAGCGGACCTGGAACGCGGTCCTCGGCCTCAGGCAGGCGGGACTGCTGACCATCGACCCGGCCGGCACCTCGCCGACGGTCCGGATCAGCCCGGTGATCCAGGCGGTCATCCGCGCGGCCGTGCCCGATGAGCTCTACGGCCGGGCGGCCCAGGCCGCCGCGGACGCGCTGCTCGAGGTGTGGCCGCGTGACGAGCCCCGGTCGCGGCTGGCCGCCGACCTGCGCGCCTGCGCCGTCAGCCTGCGTCAGGCCGCCGGAGAGGTGCTGTGGACGGAGGGTCGCGGCCACCCGCTGCTGGTGCTGGCCGGGCAGAGCATGGACAGCGCCCGGCTGACCGGCCCGGCCACCGCCTACTGGCGCGAGCTCGCCGCGGACTACGAGCGGATCCTCGGATCCGGCACTCTGGAAACCCTCATGGTGATCGGTCGCCTGGGCGAAGCGCTGATGACCGCGGGGCAGGCGGCGGAGGCAGCTTCGTGTTTCCAGCGGGTCCTCGACGGCCGGGCCGGCCTGCTCGGGCCGGATCATCCCGGTGCCATCGCGGCCAAGGTCTGCCTCGGCCGCGCCCTGGTGGCCGTCGGCAGGCCGGCGGACGCCGTCCCCGTCCTGGAAGAGGCGCTGGCCGGCAGCGAGCTCGTCCGCGGCGCCGACCATATCGACACTCTCGCCGCGCGGGAGGAGTACGCCGCCGCAGCCCTGGCCACGGGCAGGCCCGCCGAGGCGATCCGCTCGTACCGGTACGCGCTGGCCGACCGCGAGCGCATCCACGGCGGACAGCATCCCGGCGCCACGTCAGCCGGCCTTGGCCTGGCCGCCGCCTACTTGGCAGGCGGCCAGGCCAAGGACGCCATCGCCCAGTACAAGCAGGTGCTCGCGGACACCGAAGGCGCGCTCGGCCCGGATCACCCGGACACGCTCCAGGTCCGTGGCAGCCTGGCCGCGGCGAACTTCGCCGCGGGCCGGATGGGTCCTGCGCTGCAGCACTACGAGGAGACCTGCGCGGGCTACAAGCGCGCCTTCGGCGCCAGTCACCCCACCACCCTGGCCTGCCAGGCGGACCTGGCACGCGTGTACTACGCCACCGGGCGGCTGGGCGACGCGATTACCCTGCTCAACGACATCGTCGCGCGCGGCGAGCAGGCCCTGCCGCCGGGCGATCCGCTGATGCAGCGGATGCGGGAGAGCCTGACCAATATCGCTGGATGATACTCGTGCGTCATGCGCCGGGACCGCGGACGCGTGACCATATTTGATTGGTTACCTCTTTGTAAAACGACTAAGTATGGCGTGATAGGTCGATATATTAAGCCTCGGCTGGCGGCCTGGCGCCGACCGCACCGACTGGCCGATATATAAAGATCGGAGGAATCCCCGCGCTCGAACCTCCGGCACACCTGCACGCCCCAGAATCGCCGCAGTCGCAGGCTGCATCCGGACGCATGTTCAATGGGTCGGGATGCACCCTTTAACGCACTGCGTCTTACGGCCTAAGGCCGTGATCGGCGGCCTAGCCGACCCATGCTCCAAATGGTACTCCACGACGACGTGAGCAGCTCCTTTCGGAAGGGTAATTTAGGTCATGACTGAGACCGTGGTGCAGAATGAACAGCTGCGCCGGTACGTCGAGACGCACCACATCGACATGATCCCGGCCGGCGCCCGGCACGGCAGACCGTGGCATCAGGCCGCTTTCTGGGCGGGCGCCAACGTGAACGTGTTCAACGTCTTCCTCGGCGGGGTGGTCGTCTCGTTCGGCCTCACGTTCTGGTGGGCCGTCATCGCCATCGTCGCCGGGACGCTGGCCGGCGCCCTGTTCATCGCCCTGCACGCGACCCAGGGTCCCCGGCTCGGGGTACCGCAGACGATCCAGTCCCGCGGCCAGTTCGGCTTCTACGGGTCGGCGTTCCTTTTCCCCTGCGTCCTGCTACTCAATGTCGGCTTTATCGCAGCTCAGCTGGTCATCCAGGCGCAGAGCGCCCAGGGGGTCATCGGCTCCGTGACCATCCCGGAGTGGATCCTCATCCTGGCCGTGCCCGCCGTGGTGATCGGGATCTTCGGCTATCGGTGGATCCACCGCGTGATGCAGGTGACGATCGTCATCACCGGCCTGTCGATCATCGTCATGTTCATCCAGGCGCTGCGCTTCGGGTCGCTCCCTGGCAAGGAGACGGCGATGACCGCGCCGACGCCGGGCCTGTTCATCGCGGGCGCCGCGCTGCTGGTCATCGACATGCTGAGCTGGGCGCCCTTCGTGTCCGACTACACCAGGTACCTGCCGGTGAATACCAGCGGGAGGCGGCTGTTCTGGGCCATCTACAGCGGCAACGTCGTCGCCACGATCTGCGCGTGCTCGGTCGGCGCCTACCTCGCCGCCCTGCTGCCCTCGGTCGCCGTTGACGGGCCGGTACCGGCCATCGGCAAGATCTCCGGCCCTCGTCTACCTCGCACTGGCGGTCACCGGCCGCACCGAGACGGGCCGCCACGACCGGCAGATGGCCACGTCCGGCAGGAGGTAGCAGAGCACCCCGTGGACGTCCCGGGCGGGCCCTGGCCCGCCCGGGACGTTCTGCTTTCCGCTCTGTTTTCTTCTGGGGCTGGTGGCGGCTAGCCGCAGAGGATCCCGTCGAAGGCGCAGGCCACCGGGGCCGTTTCGGGCCCCGCGGCGACGAAGAAGACGTCCAGGGTGCCGTCGGCCGGCACGACCTGAGCGGGGCTGACCGGCCCGAGCAGCATGATGTGATCGCTGACGTACCCGCTCGCGTTCCTGACGGACGTCACCGTATCGCCGGGCAGCGCGACGACGACCTGCCAGCCCGCGATGGGCCGCGCGCCATGGTTGACGACCTGCACCTCGCCCTGGAATCCTCCCGGCCACTGACGGTCGACGATATACCTGGCCACCACCGCGGGTGGCCGCCTATGCCGGCCCGGCGGGACCGCGGCTGAGCGGCCGGGCCCGTTACCGGCCCCGGTTTCCCTCCTCGACCTGGCGCTGATGCCAGCGTCGTGCCTGCCGCGGGCTTCCCGGCTCGGGCCGGTTTCCCGGCTGGGGCCGGCCGGGCGCGCGTGGCGGGCGGGGCGCGCGTGGCGAGGCGGCCGCGACGGCGCGGGCCGCTCACCGGGCCGCCACGGCTGATCCTGCGCCTGGCTCGGCGGCACGGCCTGCCCGGACCTGATGCCCAGCGGGGCGGCCGACCACGGCGCCGGCGTCTGGGGCGGCCGTCCGCCCGCCGGGCCGGGCCCGCTGCTGGGCGTCCAGGTAGAGTGCAGCGGCGCGAAGGTGCCGAAGAGCGCGGCCGCGGTTACCCGGCCGCCGCGGCCGACAGCGCCATGGCAAACGTCCGCCGGTCCCTGACCATGGTGGCGCGAAGCGCCCGATGGCCATCGGGCGGGGCAAACAGCGGGCGACCGTTCGGGACAATACCGCTGTTCAGGAAGGACCCCTGAGCTCTGTCACCACCCGGGTAGGCCAGCAGGACCAAACCCGGCTGTCGCGGCGGGCTCGTGCCCTTGCGATGGCGGCCCGCCGGCCGGCTTGTCACGAGCGCCGCCCGCCCTCAGTACCGCGTCCGCCGCCGGGATGGTCCCGGCCGCAGGGTGCGCCTGGTCTCCATACGTTGTTTCTCCGCGCCGGGTCACCGGATGTGGTTGCTTACGAGTACATCTACCACTGGTGCGGTTGAGGCTGACAGGCTCAGGACAAGGCACAAGAAACTGTTAACGATCACGTGCGACGGCGGCCCATGGCGCCGCGGTATGCGGCGTGCGCGGCGGCCGGCCGCGGCGCCCGAGGGAATGCGGCGCGGCCGACCGTGCGCCGAGTGCCGGGACTAGCCGGATACGGCCAGAGGGTCCGGGGCGGGGTCCTCGCCGTCGCCGCCCTCGAGCAGCGCCGGCGCCTGCTCCAGCACCCCCGGGCGCAGCCGCGCGAGCACCAGCGCGTAGATGATCCCGACCGCGATCAGCGCGATAGTCAGCCAGGGCAGGGTATTGAACGGGCTGGCCTGGCCTGGCCGCAGGTCACCCCAGACCGGGATGGCAAGCACGGCGACCCCGATCACCGGCACGACCACCCACAGCCAGGGGTTCTTGCGCACGCCGCGGCGGCGCAGCCTAGCCCACTCCACGATGAGCGCGACGTTGGCGGCCAGGTACATGATCACCAGGCCGAGGATCCCGTAGGTGGACAGGAAACCGGACGCGGTGCCCGGGTCGGTGAACGCCGTGGAGATCACGCCGATGGCGATGCTGGGCGCCACGAAGGCGACCGCCGCGCGGGCCGGCGTGCGGAACCGGGGGCTGACCGCGGCCAGCGACCGGGTCCACAGCCCGCCCCGCGCGCCGGCGAAGATCACCCGCGAGGTCTGGGTGTTGGCCGCCACATAGGAACTGGTCACGCTGGTCAGGAAGATCCAGGTGATGAGCGGGGCGACGAACGGGATGAAGGCCTGGGCCGCGGTGCGGAACGGGTTCGGGTCGGAGGCCAGCGCCGAGGTGCGCCCCACCCCGAACGCGGTCACCAGCGCGTACGAGCCGACGACGTAGATGACGCCGCTGATGAGGACGGCGCCGATGACCGCGATCGGCACGTTGCGCCGGGGGTTGCGGGTCTCCTCGGCCAGCGGTGCGGCGGCCTCGAACCCGCCGAAGGCGAGCACCGCGAGGCTGAACGTGAGCAGCACGTCGGTGGAGCCGCTGGGCCAAGTGAACGGCGTGCCGGACAGCCCGCCGTGGCCGCCGCGGACCAGGATGGTGATGCTCATCACCAAGAGCAGGATGACCTCGAACGCGTACAGCGCGACGGTGACCCGGACCCCGAACTTGAGGCCGATCACCACCGGCGCCACCACGAGCACGCCGTAGGCGATCGTGACGATCTGGGTCAGCCCCCAGACATGGGGATCGCCGAATACGTTCTGCACGATATAGCTGCCGACGAATATGTAAATGCCGCCGAACGCGATGATGTAGCCCAGGATCGTGATCACGCCGACCGCGACGCCCACCTTGGTGCCGATGGCGCGGGTGATGTAGGTGATGAACGAGCCGGCGCTCGGGTAAACGCCGGCGAATTGCGCCAGGCTGCTCGCCGTGGCCACCATGCCCACCATCGATATCAGGAAGATCAGCGGTGCCGAAGCGCCGGCCAGGCCGACCATCAGCCCGGTGGTGAAAAAGAGGTTGAACGCCGGCGCGACCTGCGCGACGCCCGGCATGATCACGCCGAACAGGCCGAGCTGGCCGTGCTGCAGCGACTGCCGGGACTTGGCGGCTCTCGGGATGGTGGCCATGGCTAGCCCTTTCTGTGCCGACCGACAAAGTCGAGGTAGGTCTGGTTGAATTCGGCCGGGTACTCCCAGACGCTGCCATGACCGCCCTTGGTCGTGGCCCACTCCGAGCCCGGGATGCCCTCGTGGATCCGCCGCGACAGCGAGACGGGGATGAGGATGTCCTCCTCCCCGGCCAGCACGAGGGCTGGCGTGGTGATCCCGCCGAGGCGGCTGACGGTGTCGTGCCCCTTGATCACCGCGAGCTGGGCAAGATAGGCGTGAACCGGCTGATCCATGTACCGCATCGCGGTCTCGAATTCCCCGAGCTCGGATTCCCGCTGCTCGAAGAACGGCACGGTAAATGCCCAGAGCGTGACGTCGCGCATGACAAACGGAACCCCGAGCACCGGGGCCATGTCACCCCACATCGCGAACATCCTGGAGCAGAAAGGCCCGGGCGCCGCGTAGGTGCACGCGAAGGCGACAGACCGCAGGTCGCCGGGATAAGCGAGGGCGTATTCCTGGGCGATCATCCCGCCCATGGAGACGCCCAGGAGGTGGAAACCGGTGATGCCGAGCGAGTCGGCCAGGGCCTTCGCGTCGTCGGCGAGCATCCGGCTGGTGTAGGGCCCGGCCGGCTTGGAGCTCGCTCCGATCCCCCGGTTGTCGAACCGCAGGACGCGGTAGCCCGCGGCCAGGAAGTCGTCCATCTGGAGCACCCAAGTCTCCAGGTCATCGGCGAGGCCATTGATGAGGACGATCGTGTCCTCGCCGTCGCCTTCCAGCTTGTAGTTGAGCTCGATGTCATTAACCCTGGCTACGGGCATCGGTGTCCCCTCCGGATCGCAGGTGCAGGCGGGCGCGCAACTCGGCGAGCGTGTCGTTGGTGAGCGAGAAGTGGCTGTCGGCGAGCCGGGCGGCGTGGTCGGGCTCCCCGGCGATGACCGCCTCGGCGAGGGTGGGATGCTGCCGCAGCGCCCGGCGGCGCATCTTGGGCGTGTACGGTTCGGCGTCGAAGCCGAGGCCGACCTCCCGGCGGATCCGTGCGGACAGGCCGACCAGGCGGGAGTTGTGCGTGGCGCGGGCGATCGCCTGATGCAGCGCGTGGTCCGCCAGCCGGGAGGCGTCACGGCCGCAGGCGTGGGCGTACTCGCCGACCGCCCGGCGGATCGTCTCGATGTCCTCGGCGGATCGCCGCTCGGCCGCGGTGCGCGCGATCTGCTGCTCGATGAGCCGCCGGTAGTCAAGCAGCTCGGTCAGATCATCCCAGGCCGGGCCCAGCGTGCGCTTGATCATCTCGTCGGAGCCAGGACCCGCGCCGGTCTGGATGAAGGTGCCGCCACCGCGGCCACGCTTGGTGGTCACGTAGCCCGCGGCCTGCAGCCGTTGCAGTGCCTCGCGTACCGTGGTCCGGCTCACCTCTAGCGAGGCGGACAGCTCCCGCTCGGTGGGCAGCCGCTGGCCCGGCTCGAACTCGCCGAGCGCGATCGCGGTGACCAGGCGCTCGGCGATCCGCTCGCCCGTGGTGCGCATCGGTACCGGGGCCAGGAGGGCGCCGAAGGGTTCGGTCGCGGCGGCGGGCTCGGGCGCGGCGGCGGGCTCGGGCGCGGCGGCGGGCTCGGGCGCGGCGGCGGGCTCGGGCGCGGCGGCGGGCTCGGGCGCAGCGGCGGGCTCGGTCACCGGAGGCCTCCGCTCGCGAAGAACGCGGCGATGAACCGTGCCATCGTCCGCGCGCCGGACACGATGCTGGCCAGCTCCACTGCCTCGTCGGTCCCGTGGATGTTGCGGCACCGCGGGCCATAGGCGACCGCGGGCACACCGAAATGGTTGAGGTAGTACCGCGCATCCGTGGTGCTGCCCATGACCATCCGCCGGGGCGGTTCCCCGTGCGCGTCCGCGTGCGCCGCGGCCAGCGCGGTCACCAGCGGGTGGTCCTCGTCGATCAGGTAGCCCTCGGCCCGGAACCCGGCCAGCCGCACCGACGGCGGATGGCTGGCCAGCCAGGGATCGGCCGCGGCCGCGCCGAGTACCGCGGACCGGACCCGGTCGAAGGCCTCATCGGACGTCCAGCGCCTGGGGAACCCGACCCGGACTCCGAGGTTGGCCCGGGCCGGCACGCTCGAGGGCCAGTCCCCCGCGGTGACCGTGCCGACGTTCACGTTGTGGGGGCGGGGCAGCCGGTCGAAGGCGGGGTCGTCGCCGGGCTTGTTGAGCTCATCCTCCAGACTGGCCAGCGCGCGCAGGATGGCCGGGACGCAGCGCACCGGGTTCACCGCGCGATCGGCGGACTCGGCGTGGGCGGCGACGCCCGCGATCTCGATCTCGGCCCACAAGATACCGGTGCCGCCGAGTAGCAGGCCCAGATCGGTCGGCTCGAGCAGCACGGCCGCGTCGGCCAGGACGCCCGCGCGGCAGGCCGCCAGGGTGCCGTTACCAGTGCATTCCTCCTCGATGACGGACAGGAACCCCAGCTCGCCGCCCAGCGCGCCCGGCGCGACGCGGTGCAGCGCCGCCACCGCGAGCAGGCCCATGGCGAAGCCGCCCTTCATGTCGCCGGCGCCGCGGCCGGTGAGCCAGCCGCCGGCCTGGACCGGCGTGAACGGGTCGGAGGCCCACCGGCCGGACTCGGCGGGAACCACGTCCACGTGGCCGTTGAGGAGCAGCGAGGGCGAGCCGCCCGGGTTGAGCCGACCGAGTACGTCGGGGCGGCCGGCGTAGGAGGCCTGCGCGACGCCGCCGGGCGCCTGCGCCGCGGTCTCGGGCGGGATGCTCAGCTCGTGTACCTCGAAGCCGAGGCGGTCAAGCTCGGCGGCCACGATCTGCTGGGCAGGGAGTTCCCTGCCCACCGTGCTGGGCGAGGCGACTAGGCGCTCCAGGAACTCAAAGGCCGCCCCGGCGCCGTCGCTGATCGCCGCGTCCACCGCCGCCCAGTCCGGGAATCCGGGACCAGCCAGGGCCGGGCTATGACGCATGTACGCACCTTCTGGTCTAAAGGACTGATTTTTGGACCATTTTGATTAGTCGATGGTGCGGTGTCAAGGGCCTGGCGCGGCGTATGGCGCGGTACGGCGTATGGCGCCGTACGGCGATCCCCGACCGGGCCGCGCCAAACGGGGTCATGTCGCAGAGGTCGCGGTCCAGGTCTGTTCTTGTCGCCGAAGACGATCGAATTCCACCTGCGCCAGATCTACCGCAAGCTCGACGTCCGTTCCCGTACACAGCTCGTCGCGGCGCTCGCGGAACGGACGCCGCCGGCCGACGAAACCCCCTGACCCGTCACACCTTGCGGGTGATGCCGCCGTCCACGCGGATGATCGCACCGGTCGTGTAGCTCGACGCCGCGCTGGCTAGGTAGAGCGCCAGCGGCGCCAGCTCGGCCGGATCCCCCATCCGCCCCAGCGGCACGAACGGGACCTCGGCGCCCTCGGGCGGTGCCCACCCCTTGCTGATGTCGGTGCGGAACGGGCCCGGCAGGATGGCGTTGACCCGCACCCTGGGGGCGTAAGCCTCGGCCAGTCCTACGGTGAGCGCGTTGAGGCCTGCCTTCGCGCACGCATAAGGGAGTTCTCCCACGCTGGCCGTCAGGGAGGCGGTGGTGCCGATATTGATGATGGAGCCCCCACCCACCTCCCCATCCCCCTTCACTGCAGCCATGTGCGTGGCGGCCAGGACTGCCAGCCGGAACGGGCCCTTCAGGTTGACGGCCAGCGTCTTGTCGAACAGTTCCTCGCTCACCGCGTCGAGGCTGTCGTACAGCGGTGACATACCGGCGTTGTTGATGAGCACGTCCAGCCGGCCTGTCCGCGCGAGCGTCTCGGCGATGAGCCGCTCGCAGTCGCCCCACCGGCCCACGTGACAGGCGATGGCCACCGCCTGGCGCCCCGTCGAGGCCCTGACCTGCTCGGCCACGGCCTCGCACGCGTCAAGCTTGCGAGAGGCGATAACCACATCGGCGCCCGCTTCGGCCAGCGTCTGGACGATGGCCCGGCCGATGCCGCGCGATCCCCCGGTGACGACGGCCACCTTGCCGGTCATGTCGTGCAGTGCCGCGAAGGTAGTCACGAGCCGATGGTGCCACGGCCCGGGCTGAAACATCGTCTTGATTTGTTTCCATATCGGGTGATCCGCCGGGAGAATTGAAGTCGGCGATCAGCGGCTGCAGCCGGCGAGGAGGCACGATGGCGTGGGACTTCGAGACCGACCCTGAGTACCAGGCTCAGCTCGACTGGGCCGACGAGTTCGTCAGGGAGGAGGTCGAGCCGCTCGACCTGGTGTGGCGCGGCAGGCAGTTCAGCCCGCCGGACGACCGCCTGCGGCGGGTCATCGACCCGCTGAAGGAGGAGGTCCGCAAGCGTCGGCTGTGGGCCACTCATCTCGGTCCCGAACTTGGCGGCGAGGGGCACGGGCAGCTCAAGCTGTCGCTGCTCAACGAGATCCTCGGCCGCTCCTCGTGGGCCCCGGTGATCTTCGGCTGCCAGGCCCCGGACACCGGGAACGCCGAGATCATCGCGCACTTCGGCACGCCGGAGCAGAAGGAGCGCTACCTCCGTCCGCTGCTGGCCGGCGAGATCTTCTCGTCCTACTCGATGACCGAGCCGCACGCGGGGTCTGACCCGACCATGTTCACCACCCGCGCGGTGAAGGACGGCGACGAGTGGGTCATCAACGGGTGGAAGTTCTTCTCCTCCAACGCGAGCACCTCGTCGTTCCTGATCGTCATGGCGGTCACGAACCCTGAGATCAGCCCCTACCGCGGCATGTCGATGTTCCTGGTGCCGACCGGGACGCCGGGGGTCAATATCGAGCGCGACATCGGCGTGGGCGGCGAGCCGCTGAGCGGTGGGCACCACGCGCTCATCCACTACGAGGACGTGCGGGTGCCTGCCGACGCCCTGCTCGGCGGCGAGGGGCAAGCATTCGCCATCGCCCAGACCCGGCTGGGCGGAGGCCGGATCCACCACGCCATGCGGACGATCGGCCTGGCCCGCAAGGCGCTGGACATGATGTGCGAGCGGGCACTCAGCCGGACGACACAGGGCAGCCTGCTGGCCGAGAAGCAGTTCGTCCAGGGTTACATCGCCGACTCCTACGCCCAGCTCGTGCAGTTCCGGCTGTTCGTCCTGTATACGGCGTGGTCAATCGACAAGCACAACGACTACCGCAAGGTCCGTAAGGACATCGCCGCGGTCAAGGTGCTGATGCCCGGCGTGCTGCACGACATCGCCCAGCGGGCGCTGCAGGTCCACGGCGCGCTCGGCGCGAGCAACGAGATGCCCTTCCACCAGATGCTGCTGGCGGCCAGCGTTCTCGGCATCGCCGACGGGCCGACCGAGGTGCACAAGGTCACGGTGGCCCGCCAGGTGCTGCGCGGCTACGCTGCCAGCGACGACCTGTGGCCCAGCCAGCACATCCCCCGGCGGCTCGCGGACGCGCGGGAGAAGTATGCCGAGTACCTGGAGCATGAGATAGGCAATCAGTGATCGACCTCCACCGCCTCGGCCGGTGGATGGACGACCAGGGCCTGCCCGGCCAGGGCGCGCCGATCGAGCACCGTATCGTGTCCGGCGGCACGCAGAACGAGATCTACGAGATCAGCCGCGGCGATCTGCGGTGCGCGATGCGGATCCCGCCGCCATCGGCGCCCGCCGACCGCGACGCAGGCATCCTCAGGGAGTGGCGCATCATCGAGGCTCTGGCCGGCACCGGCGTCCCGTGTCCCGGGGCCGTCGCCCTGTGCGCCGACCCCTCGGTCCTAGGCCGGCCGTTCTACCTGATGGGCTTCGTCGACGGCTGGTCGCCGATGGATCGGCCCGGCTGGCCCGCGCCGTTCGACGCCGATCCGGCGGCCAGGCAGGGGCTCGCCTACCAGATGGCGGAGGGCATCGCGCTGCTGTCGACCGTGGACTGGCGGGCGAAGGGCCTGCACGACCTGGGGCGGCCCGACGGCTTCCACGAGCGCCAGGTCGACCGGTGGACCGCCTTCCTCGACCGGATCAAGGGCCGGGAACTGCCCGGCTTCGACGTGGCGGCCGGCTGGCTGCGGGCGCACCGTCCGCTCGACTACATCCCGGGCCTCATGCACGGCGACTACCAGCTCGCCAACGTGATGTTCGGGCATGGTGCGCCGCCCCGGCTGGCCGCGATCGTCGACTGGGAAATGGGCACCGTCGGCGATCCCAAGCTCGACCTGGCCTGGATGGTGCAGAGCTGGCCCGACGACACCACCGCGCCGGCGACATCGTTTCCCGGCTACGCCGACCTGTCCGGCATGCCGCCCCGGTCCGCGCTGCTGACCCGCTACGCCGAGGTGTCCGGCCGACAGGTCGACGACATCGACTACTACCTCATCCTGGCCAGGTGGAAGTTCGCCGTCGTCCTCGAGCAGGGCTACCAGCGGGCGGGTGACGACGTGAAGCTGCAGGCGTTCGGCCCGGTCGTGCTCGAGCTCATGCGGGGGGCCGCCGAGCTGGCCGAGAGCACGGGATACCGGTCGTGACCGGCGCCGGGCCCGCGCGCGACGGCCCAGTGCCCGGGATTAAGGTCGGTGAAACCGCGAGCCTTCCCGGCTGCGGCGTCGCCCGCGGAGCGGGTCAGGTTGTCGCGTCGTAGTTCCGGGCTTCGATGGCCTTGATCGTCTTTCCCAGTTCCCTTCCCAGGAAGCGCTGGCCGATGATGCCGACCACGATCGCGATCAGGCGCCCCTTGACGTTCTTGCCCTCGCGGACCACGTCGACGTCGACGTCGGTCGTCCCGTCGGGCTGCCGGGTGAGGGTGTAGGTGTGCCCCGAGCCGCCGCCCCACACGTTGGAGTCGGTGGTGGTCATGATGATGCGGTGGGGGTCGGACCAGTCGTAGTGCAGGCGTTCCCAGACGCCGCGCGAGCCCTCGGTGACGTCGGCCTGGCCGGGGCCCTGGTCATGCACCTTGAGGTACCCGTCGGCGCTGTTGCCGAAGAGCTCGGAGCGGCCCGGCCCGAAGTCGGTGAGCCCGGCGAGGACCTGCTCGGGCGTCGCGGTGGTCGTCTGGCTGAGGTGGATCGTGGACATGGCATGCTCCTTGCCGACACTGGTCCAGCAGGTCCGCCGCCTGGCACATCGGGACTGTCACACGAGACTGTCATACCACGTGCTTGCCCGGCGCAGGCCAGGGTCCACCCAGGCAGGCCAGTGTCCAGGCCAGTGTTTTCGCGGGCGCGCCAGGTCCGCCGCTCCGCGATCGTGGACAATACCAGCTATTCCGGAGGAACCATGAAATCAAAGGTCACAGGGGCGCTGCTGACGGCAGGGATCGCGTTGGCCATCCCCGCTACGACAGCCGCGTCGGCGTCCGCGTCCGCGAGGACCAGCGGCAGCAGGAGCGTCAAGGGCATCATCGTGACCGCTTGGGGTAGTGAGTCAGATGGCTGAACTCCCGGGGATGTCGTCGCGGCAGCGGTGGACCCTGGTGCTGGTGTGCACGGCGGCGTTCATGCTGCTGCTGGATATCACCATAGTGAGCGTGGCGCTGCCATCGCTTCAGCGGGATCTGCGGGCGAGCCTGCCGGACCTGCAGTGGGTGAGCGCCGCCTATGCCCTGGTGCTGGCCGTGCTGCTGCTGCCGGCGGCCACCTTGGGTGACCGGCTGGGCCGGCGCCGGCTGTTCCTGGCCGGCCTGGTCATCTTCACCGCCGGGTCGCTGGCGTGCGCGCTGGCCTGGACCGCGCTGGCGCTGGAGTTGTCCCGCGCGCTGCAGGGGGCCGGCGGCGCGGTGCTGTTCGCCACCGCCACCCCGCTGCTGCGCGCGGAGTTCTCCGGCGCCGCCCTGGCCCGGGCGCTGGGCGCCTTCGGCGCCACGCTCGGCGGCGCCAGCGCCGTCGGGCCGCTGGCCGGCGGGGTGCTGACCGACACGCTGGGCTGGCGGGCCATCTTCTTCGTCAACCTGCCCATCGGCGCGGCGGCGTTCGCGGGCGGGGTGGCCCGGCTGCGCGAATCCCGCGACCCGGCCGGCGGCCGGGCCGACTGGGCGGGCACGGCCCTGGTCACCGGGGCGCTGACCGCGCTGATGTTCGCGCTGATCCGCGGCAACGCGATGGGCTGGGCGAGCCCGGCGATCGCGGCCCTGCTCGCGGCCGCGGCCGCGGCCTTTGCCGGGTTCGTGCTCTGCGAGCTGCGCATCGCCGCCGCGCCAATGGCCGACCTGCGCCTGTTCGCCCGGCGCGGCTTCGCCGCGACCGGGTTCGTGGCGTTCGCGATCTCCGCGACGGTCATCGCGATGATCATCTACCTGTCGCTGTACGTGCAGAACACCCTGGGCTACTCCCCGGTCCAGGCCGGGCTGCGGTTCCTGCCGCTGTCGCTGGTCTCCTTCGCGGTCGCCCTCCTGACCGGCCGGCTGATCGGCAAGGTGGCGATGCGGGTGCTGCTGGGCGTGGCCATGGTCGCGGCCGCGGCCGGGCTGGCCTCGATGGCCCACCTGACCGCCACCTCCACCTGGCTGGTGCTGCTGCCCGGCTTCATCCTGGCCGGGATCGGCCTGGGCATCACCTCCACCGGCCTGGCCTCCGCGGCACTGTCGGCGGTGGACCCGGCCCACGCCGGGATGGCCGCCGGCCTGGTGAACACGCTGCGCCAGGTCGGCACCGCCACCGGCGTAGCCGTACTCGGCGCCTTCTACGCCTCCCGCGTCACCACCGCCACCCTGCACGCCCTGGCCGGCCTGCCCGCCCCGCCCGGCGCCGCCCACCGGCTGGCCG
>Ga0070697_100000384_pt1 | contig 34537 bp, 32 predicted proteins | sample KBSK1501metaG_FD_65475 | JGI IMG/M metagenome (GOLD analysis project Ga0070697, IMG submission 65475) | Corn, switchgrass and miscanthus rhizosphere microbial communities from Kellogg Biological Station, Michigan, USA - KBS K1-50-1 metaG | ecosystem: Host-associated > Plants > Roots >...
GCCGCTACTGGAGCCCCGCCCGGTCGAGCTCATCGGCAAGCGGATCACTGGCTATCTCAACTGGAAGCTGCGGCGCGGCGCCCACCACCGGCGCGACGTGCTCGACCGGCTCACCGCGGATCTGCTGACGCAGGCGCCCGATCACGTGGCGGTCACCGGCGATCTCGCCAATTTGTCGCTCGCGGTCGAATTCGACGGCGGCCGCGCGTTTCTCGCCCGCCTCGGCGACGGAAAGAAAGTCAGCGTGATCCCCGGCAATCACGACGCCTATGTGCGCGCGACCAACGGCATGTATCTCACCGCCTGGCGCGAATATCTCGCCGGCGATGACGGCCAAAACGCACCGTTCCCTTTTTTGCGCCGGCGCGGATCCCTCGCCCTGATCGGGCTTTCGACCGCGGTGCCGACGCCGCCTTTCTTCGCCTCCGGTCGGCTCGGCTCCGATCAGCTCGATCGCCTCGCAATCCTGCTTGCGCGGCTATCGAAGGAGGCGGCCTTCCGCGTGATTCTCATTCACCATCCGCCGGCGGGGGCGCGCCCGTGGCTGAAGCGTCTCGAGGATGCCGCGGGGTTTCGCGACGTCGTCGCGCTCTATGGGGCCGATCTCGTTCTGTCGGGGCACGATCACATCGCCGCCGTGAACGAGATCGCGGGACTGCAGAAGCCGGTTCCGGTGGTGCAGGTGCCTTCCGCCTCCGCCGCGCCCGGCGATCCGCGCGGCGGCGGCGCCTATAATCTCTACCGGATCGACGGCGGGCCCGGTCTTTGGTCGTGCGAGATGGAAAGCCGCGGCTACTCGCCCGACGGCAACATCGTCTCAATCGGAAAAAGGAAGCTCGTGTGAATCGCTCAGCGCGTCAGATAGACGCCGAGCACGAACAGCCCGATCGCGCCGACGACGATGCCGAGGATGAAGCTCAGCACCGTTTGTCCGCGCGAGGGCTGCGGCGCGGGCATCTCCGGCTTCGGCTGGACGACTTCCGCCGGCGACACCAGCGCCTGCTCGCGCGCAATCAGGCGGCGGGCGACGTAGCGCGTCACCGCCTCGACGATCGGACCGGTTTCGGTCGACTCCGCGAGCACGCGGCGGCCATACGCGGTGTCGTGCAGGAGCCGGTAGGTGCGCTTGTCGCGGCCCATGGCGACATGCGCGACCATGTCGACCCACAGCCGCGGCACCGAACCTTGCGAAAGGCCGCGGTCGAAGAGATCGGCATGCTCGGCCGGAATATCGCTGAAGACGGGATCGAGCGCCTCGTTCAGGATTTCGAGCCGCGCCGCCTCGGCGTCGCGCAGCTCGACGACCACGGCGGAGCGCTCCGCAGCCTCGATGCGCGCGGCCCGCACCGCCTCTTTCAGCGGCGACGGGCGGCGGTCTTCCGCGGCTTGACCGTCCTGATCCATGGGCGCCTCCGTCGACCGTTAAACTAAGCGACAAATTATACGGAGTAGCGAGGACGCGCAAAGGACAAGTTTGGCACGATTTTCCCGCGCGCGGCGCGTGGAACCGGGGCTAAACGCAGCGGCCGCCGTCAACCTCCACCACGTTTCCGGTGAGAAATGCGGCCTCGTCGGAGGCGAGGAACAGCGCCGCATTGGCGACGTCTTGCGGGGTCGACAACCGCCCGAGCGGCACCGTGGCGACGAATTTGGCGCGCAGCTCCGCCGTGTCGCCGCCCATGAAGGTCGCCAACAACGGCGTGTCGCCGGCGACCGGCGCGATCGTGCAGACGCGAATCTCGGGTGCGAGCTCCACCGCGAGCGTCTTCGAGAAAACATGCACCGCGCCCTTGGTGGCGTTGTAGCAAGAAAGCCCCGGCCGCGGCCGCAAGCCCGCGGTCGAGCCGATGTTGATGATGACGCCCTTGCGGCGGCGCAGCAGCGGGACTGCGGCTTGGGTGAAAAGAAAGACGCCTTTCACGTTGACGGCGAAGACGCGGTCGAATTCGTCCTCGCCGATTTCCATCAGCGGCTTGTTGACGTGGCTGACGCCGGCATTGTTGACGAGAATGTCGAGCGCGCCGAAGGCCGCGACCGTTTCCTTGACCGCGGCGTCGACCGCGGCCTTGTTCGACACGTCGCAGCGAAGGGCGATCGCGCTTTTGCCGATAGCCGCGGCGGTTTCCTTCGCCGCCCTTTCCGCGATATCGATGACGGCGACCCGCGCGCCCTCGCGCGCGAAGGTCTCGGCGATCGCCTTGCCGAAGCCGGAACCGGCGCCGGTCACGAGCGCGGCCTTGTCCTTAAGACGCATGCATTCCTCCCTTTGCGATTTCGCCGACCGAGATTATCGCGGCACGAATTCGTAGGATGCCGCCGAGCCGAGCCGCCGGATATACGCCAAGTTTCGTGCCGGCTGTGGTAGGGATGGTCACGAATGCGCGACCCCGCCGATTGCTCCCGGAAAATCCCTTGAGCACCTTCATCCTCGCCGCCGTCCTCTGCGGCGCATTGTTGCATGCAAGCTGGAACGCCATCATCAAGGCGCAGGACGACCATTCGCTGGCGGCGCTGGTGGTGGCGGTCTTCGCCGGCCTGTTCGGCATCCCGCTCATGCTCGCGCTGCCCGCGCCGCCGCCCGCGGCGTGGCCCTATCTGGTCGCCTCGTCGCTGATCCATGTCGGCTATTTCGCGCTGGTGGGCTTCGCCTACCGCTCGACGGACCTCGGCGTCGCCTATCCGCTGACCCGCGGTTCGGCGCCTTTGCTCACCGCGCTGATCGCCTTCCTCTTTCTCGCCGAGGCGCTCGCCTGGAACGGCTGGCTCGCGATTTTCGTGCTTGCCGCGGGCATCGTCACGCTGTCGGCGGACGCGCTCATCCGCGGCGGCCTCACCGCGCGGGCGGCGCTCGCCGTCACGACCAACGCCGGCGTGATCGTGACCTATACGCTGGTCGACGGCTTGGGGGCGCGGGTGACGGGCTCGGGCCTCGTCTACGGCGCCTGGTTGCTCGCCGGCGCCGGCCTTTGCGTTCTCGTCTTCGCGCTCGCAATACGGCGGCGAGCCTTCTTCCGCGAGGCGAAAAAAATGTGGCGGCCCGGCCTGGTCGCGGGCGCCCTGGTGCTGCCGTCCTACGGGGTCGCGTTGTGGGCGATGACGCTGGCGCCGATCGGGGTCGTCGCCGCCTTGCGCGAGACATCGGTGCTGTTCGCCGCGATCCTCGGGGCGCGCCTTTTCGGCGAGCCGTTCGGCCCGAGGCGCTGGCTGGCGCTCGTCCTCATCGTCGGCGGAATTATTTTGTTGAAGCTGCCCGCGGCGTAAACGGCGGCCGGGTCACTGCCGATATTGCTGCAGCCGCGTGGTGCGAAGGCCGGCGAGGCCGTGCCGCTCGATCGAGTGCTGCCAGGCGAGAAACTCTTCCGTGGTGAGCGTGTAGCGCTTGCAGGCGTCTTCGAGCGACAAGAGCCCGCCGCGCACGGCGGCGACGACCTCCGCTTTGCGCCGAATGACCCAACGCCGGGTGTCCGGCGGCGGCAAATCGGCGATGGTCAGGGGGCTGCCGTCGGGCCCGATGACGTATTTTGCTCTCGGGCGTTGCGCCTCGGTCATCTTACGCTCACTGAACTCGAACACGACGTGACAAGCCGCGAAGCTAAGCCCGAGGCATGAAAATTTCCCTAAAAGCTTGTTTCCAAAGGCTTAATGAGTTCCGGCGGTTTTTCGCCGCCAGAACCGAAAACCCCCGCAAAGGCGCGCTTACGGACCCGGTCGCTGGATCGAGCGAATCTGCGAAACGGTGAGATAGCTCGAGCCGACCTGCAGCAACGGCTGCGACCCGCTGAGATCGACCCCCGTGACCGTGCCGGTGTATTGCGTGGAGACGGCGACGCTCTGGGCCGCCGCGTCCTGCGCCGTGATCTGTATCGTGTAGAGGCCGTCGGGGGCGATCGCGCCGGTCGAGGTGCGGCCGTTCCAGGAATAGGACTGGGTGCCGGTATCGAGCGTCTGCTGCCCGGTCCACACCGTATTGCCGTTCTGGTCGACAATGCTGACGGACGCCGCCGCCGGGCGCGGCGAGGTGATGTTCCACACCGCCACCCCGTTCTTCAATTGCGTCGTCGAGCCGTCGGCGGTGACCTGCGAGCCGACGAAGCCCAACGCCGCCGTCGCTTGCGACGTCTTGTTGAGCGTCACGAGCTTGTCGAGATCGGTATTCGTCTTCAATTGCTGCTCGACCGAGGCGAAGGCGACGAGCTGCTGCGTGAACTGGTTGGTGTCGAGCGGCGAAAGCGGGTCCTGGTTCTTCAATTGGGTGGTGAGCAACTGCAGAAATTCCTGAAAGTTGCTGGCGATTTCCTGCTGGCCCAAGAGCGAGCTTGCGTTCGCGCTCGCGCCCGCGGTTCCGACTGAGCTGGCTGCGGCAATGGCCATGGCCCCTCTCCGTTCTCAAACCCGAATGTCGACGCCGCCGCGCAGCCGCGCGGCCCATTGATATTGCTCGAGACCGGCGGTCGCGGACTCCTCATCGGCGACATAAACGGTGCCCGGACGCGGCTCCGCGCCGCCTTGCGCCTGCTGGCCGGCGGAATCGTCAGGCGATTGCTGGCGGAGCGAAAATTGCAGGCTGTTGTCCTCGGTCTTCAACCCCGCCGATTGCAGCGCCCGTTCGAGCCCGCGCGCGTCGTTCTGCAAAAGTTGGAGCGTCTCCGGCCGATCGACGGTGAGGCGGGTGCTGACCTCACCGTTCTTGTCGACGTCGAGGCGCACGTCGATGCGCCCGAGTTCGGGCGGATCGAGACGGATGTCGAACTGGCGCAAGCCTTCTTTGGCGCGCGCGGCGATCTCGACGGCAATCGCGGCGCTCGTGGGCGGCACGGCCTGGGCGGCAACGGCGGCGCCCGGCACTTGAAGCGAGGCCGACGTCGGGCCGAGCGAGGAGGCAAGAGCACGCAACGGCTCGGGAAGTGTCGCGGATTGAGAAAGCTCCGCCGTCAAGGAAGCCGGCCGGATCGCTGCGGTTTCGAGATCCGGGTTGGCGGCGGCCGGCTCGGGCGCGCGCGCATCCGGCGCGGCTTTCGCCGCAAGGCGGACGATGGCCGCGGAATCGCCGGCACTCGAGGGCTTGCCCTCTCCGGCGTTGGCCGCCGCTTGAACCGGCACGTTGCCGAAGGCGGCCTTGTCGACAGCGGAAGCTTTCGGTTTGGGCTCGCCGAGATTGATCACGGCCGCGACCTCCGCCGCCCTGGGGGCGGCCTTCTCGGTGAGCGCCGCGATCGCCGCGCTGCGAGGGATGTTCGGCGTCTTCGACACCTCGTCCGATTCTGCCGGCGTGTCGCTCGCAACAGAAGCGCGCGCGCCCGTCGCGGCCGCCTCGATCGCGGCGGCGGCTCGCGCAGAACCTTCATTCACGGGCGCCGTCGTCACGGCCGATGGTTTTGCCCCTTCTGGCGCGCCGGGCGGCGGCGGCGCCATTGCCGCGATCTCGGCTGCCGCCGATTGCGGCGGAAACGCTTCGGCGGCCGGAGATCGTGCCAAGACGCCCTTCGCGACGTCCGCGGCGACCAAGACCGCGGGCACGCTGCCGGCTAGCGGCACGCTTGGCGCGGCATCGGACGCGACCACGGCTTGCGCCGGGTCTTTTGCGTCATCGTCGTTGGAGGATTGTTTCGAACTTTTCCCGCAATCCTTCGCTTTAGCCGTCGAGCCGCCGCCCTTCGAAGCAACGCTCGCGGAACGCGCGCAGGAAGCGCCGGCCTTGCCGGAATCATCGCCAACCTTGCAGGAATCATCCTGCGGCTGAACAGAGCGGTCGTCAGCCGGGCGTGCTTCGGCCTTGCGCGCAGGCGGCGAGGATTCGTCGCCCGCGGGCGGACCCGCATCCGACGCCGGGTTGTCGGGCGGCATCGCGGCCGCGTCGAGCATGAGTGAAAAGGAATCGCTCCCTTTGTCCTTGCGGTCGGGGGCGGGTATTGGACGGGGCTCGGGCGGATTGATGCCGGCGACGCTCTGCACGGAAAATTCCTTAATCAGACATACGGGTCCGGTTCTTTCTGAGCAAAGCGCGGGCCACATCGGCCGATGGCGAAGCCGAAGCAAATCAAGGATTTAGAGCGCGCCCCGCCGCCGACCGCACGGCAGAATCGGCACGGTCGGCAGGACTTGCCGAGCGGGGCTACTTTGCCTCGCCGCCATGCCCTCCTATAACAACGCGGCCGCCGCGCCACGGCAGCACTTGGAGACGACCATGGAGTTCAATATCGACCTCGAGGGAAAGCCCGCGCAGACGCGGGTCGTGGTCGCGATGTCCGGCGGCGTCGATTCCTCGGTCGTCGCGGCGCTGCTCAAGCGCGCCGGTTACGACGCCGTCGGCGTCACGCTGCAGCTCTACGACCACGGCGCCGCCAGCCGCAAGCAGGGTGCCTGCTGCGCCGGCCAGGACATCCATGACGCGCGCGCGGTCGCGGCCGCGCTCGGCATTCCGCACTACGTCCTCAATTACGAGGAGCGCTTCCGCCAGGCGGTGATCGAGCCGTTCATCGAGAGCTACGCGGCGGGCGAGACGCCGGTGCCGTGCGTCGCATGCAACCGGCAGATCAAGTTCGCTGATCTCTTGCACACCGCGCGCGATCTCGGCGCGAGCGCGCTCGCCACCGGCCATTATGTCGCGAGCCGCCCGGCGCCCTCGGGACGCCGCGCGCTCTATCGCGCGCGCGAGGCCGAGCGCGACCAAAGCTATTTCCTGTTCGGAACGACCTTCGACGAGCTCGATTTTTTGCGCTTCCCGCTTGGCGAGATGACGAAGGCCGAGGTGCGCGCGCTTGCGCGCGAATTCGGCCTTCCGGTCGCCGACAAGCACGACAGCCAGGACATCTGCTTCGTTCCCGCCGGCCGCTACACCGACGTGATCGAGCGCCTGAAGCCGGGCGCCGCCGAGCCCGGCGAGATCGTCGACCTCGCCGGCCGCGTCTTGGGCCGGCATCCCGGCATCGTGCACTTCACCATCGGTCAGCGCCGCGGGCTCGGCATCCCCGCCCGCGAAGCGCTGTTCGTCGTCCGGCTCGATCCCGCGCGGCGGCGCGTGATCGTCGGCCCGCGCGCGGCGCTGGTGACCCATCGCTTTCGCGTGGCGGACCTCAACTGGCTCGGCGACGCGACGCCTGAGGAAATGGCGCGCGGCGGCTTGCCGGTTTTCGTCCGCGTGCGCTCGAGCCGCCCGCCGCAGGCGGCGCGGTTGTTCGTCGACGGCGCCGAGGCGGAAGTCGAAATCGAGCGCGGCGAGGAAGGGGTGGCGCCCGGCCAGGCTTGCGTGATCTACGCCAGCGCCGACCCGCGCGCGCGCGTCCTCGGCGGCGGCGTGATCCGCGCGAGCGTGCCGCTCTCGGCGCCGCCGCGCGAGCCGCTCCGCGCCGCCGTCTAACCGGCGAGCGCCGATGGCCGACATCGACAACAGCACGGTCGAGAAGGCCTATGCACGCTGGGCGCCGGTCTACGACCTTGTCTTCGGCAAGGTGTTCGACGCCGGCCGCAAGGCTTCGATCGCCGCCGCCGAGAGGATCGGCGGCCGCATCCTCGACGTCGGCGTCGGCACCGGCATTTCGCTCCCCGACTATTCGCGCGACATTCGCCTCGTCGGCGTCGACTATTCGGCGCCGATGCTGAAAAAGGCGCGCGAGCGCGTCGCCGCCCTCGGGCTTTCGAATGTCGAGGCGCTGGCGGTGATGGACGCCAAGCATCTCGGCTTTCGCGACCAATTCTTCGACGCGGTGGTGGCGCAATATGTCATCACCGCGCTGCCCGAGCCGGAAGCGACGCTCGACGAATTCGTGCGCGTGGTGAAGCCGGGCGGCGAGATCATTCTGGTCAATCACCTCGGCGCCGAGCGAGGGGCCCGCCGGATGTTCGAGCGGGGCTTCGCGCCGGCGGCGCGCCGGCTCGGCTGGCGGCCGGAATTCCCCTGGGCGCGCCTTGCCGCCTGGGCCGCGCGCCACGGCGGCGTCGAGCTGGTCGAACGCATGCCAATGCCGCCGCTTGGGCATTTCTCGCTGATCCGCTACGCGCGCAGAGCATGATCTCCGAAAAGTGGGAACCGGTTTTCGAAAAAGATCGCGCTCTCGCAAAACGCGCCGATTCCACCCAAGGCGATCGTGCTGCGAACTTGCCTTGACTCCGATTCCTGCCGCTCCTTATATCCGGCGCGCCGGTTTCGATCGGAATGGCGGAGTAGCTCAGCTGGCTAGAGCAGAGGAATCATAATCCTTGTGTCGGGGGTTCGAGTCCCTCCTCCGCTACCAATAATTTCTCGTTTCTGAGTAAAGCAATCGAAGTAACTGCCGCCTGACATTCATCTCCCCTCCGTCGGCGTTCCCTTGAGCGCGAGCGCCAAGGGCCCCGCGATATTCATGCTGTCGACCATCGAGGTCGGAATCAGGATCGTCGCCCCGCGCTCTTTCGTGGTCTCATAAATGATGTTCATCGAGCGCAAATGCAGCGCCGCCGGATTGTCGGCATAGAGCTTGGCGGCCTCGACGAATTTTCCGGCAATCTCGGCTTCGGCCGACCCCAGAATGACACGCGCCTGCTTCTCGCGCTCGGCCTGGGCCTGGCGCGACATCGCGTCTTGCAAGGCGACGGGGATCGCGACGTCGCGGATTTCCACCGAGTTGACCAAAATTCCCCAGTCGGCGGTCTTGCGGGAAATTTCCGCGCGCAACACCTCGTCGGCGGCCTGCCGTTCCGACAACAGCGCCGCCAACATGGAAGCGCCGATCATTTCGCGCAGCGACGTTTGCGCGACACGGTCGATCGCCTCGCGATAATTCGTGATGTTCAAGGCGGCTTTTTGCGCGTCGTGCACGAGCCAGAAAATGATGGCGTCGACGTTGACCGGCACCGTGTCCTTGGTCAGCGCCTGTTCGGCGGCAAACGCCGTCGTCTGGATGCGCTCGTCGATCACCGCCGTCACCGCGTCGAGAATCGGAATGATGACGAAGAGGCCCGGCCCCTTGGCCGATTGGAACTTGCCGGCGCGCAAGATCACGAACTTCTCCCAATTGTTCGCCATTTTGAGCGATGCGGAAACGAGGATGGCGAGGGCAAAGAGCGTGAACGCCGACGAGGTAAAACCGGCCAGTCCCGCCCCGATACCCAAGAGGACCAACACGACCGTGATGAACAGCGTGATCGGATTCATGCGCGCGACTCCCTATCTGAACGTGACCGTTCCCGCCGCCAGAATATCACGCCGTCGCGGTAAAAGGACGCCGATTTGAAAGCCTTGACATGGATAGCCGTTTGGTCCGTTGCAGTTTCTGTGAGGGACCGCGTCTGTCGGGACGTGCGCGACCATTGCCTTAATAGCACTTTCCTACACGCGCGATTTATGATAAAAAAAACTATCTACAATGGGAGGTTGTTATGACGGCAGCTCCTGAAAAGAAAGCCTCAGGCGAGGAAGTTATTGTTCATGTTCCTCCTGGGTCCGCAAAGAATGTAAAAGTAGTCGAAAGCGATCCAAAAACTCGGGGGCATGACATCACGGTTCAAGTTAGCCGTGAGCGCAAGTCCGTAACCTCGAAAGCAGTCGGTATCATCGTAAAATGAGAATTCGTCCTAGCAGTTGCATTGCAGCATAAAGAGCCTGCCATGCAACTCGACTCTCGGCCGATTCTGCGTTTCCCGCTGAATATCGATCGTGACAAGCTCGCTTTGGTGCTCTCCAACGACACCGAAAACATTTCCTTTGGCGGCATTGGGCCAAAGGTTGGAGCGGACGTAATTGAGTTTTTGAACCTTAGGCCTAGCGTAAAGGAACTCATCGCATCATTGAAAGGCGAGCCAGCAGAAATCTTCGAGTTTTTAAGAATACTGGTCGCTGAAAAACTTGCTTCTGAATCGGAGCCTACATTCTACACCGGCTCCCAAATCGCCAATCTCTTACAGCAGTTTTTCCGCGACTGGAACGAGGTGCTGTTCTCACACCTGTTGTGGACATCACTTGCTAGCGGGGGGGCTTCAGAAGCTGTCCTCGACGGCTGGCTTGTTGAAACGTACCACTTTATTCGAGGCGCAAATGCACGCCTTTCCTACGCAGCTTCCCAGACCGTTGACCTAAGAGTCCGCGACATTTTCGTACATCACTATGTCGAAGAATACGATCATTATAAGTTTTTTGCCGAAAGTCTGCGGCGACACGGAATAGGTGTGGACGCGGTGGAAAGGCTGCGACCACTCCCCAGCACTTCCGCAGTAATTAATATGATGCGACGCGCGGCTCGAATTGACTATTTGGCATACGCAGCCTGCTCAGGATTACTTGAATCTACGGGGTGCGACTCTTCTAAAGCACGCTCTTTCTACGGTGACCTAGCGAGCCACTATGACAAAAGCGGATCCCGGTTTGTTGAGCCCATGCTTAATCACGTCGAGCTCGATGAAGGCTACGAGCATGGTAATGTGATGGCCGATATCTTCAAGCCGATCCAAAGAATTGAACCCGAAAGAGCAAATCGTATCGTGGAGTGTGTGTATCAATTTAAAGAGACACTTCTTTTTTGGTTCGACGACATTCAGGCGTTTTACTTCCGCAATCAGTTCGACGAAACGAAATTGCATCGGAACTACAGATAAGCACTCTTGGGAGGATGCTTTGTTCATTTTGAATCCGACCCTTCAAATGGAAAGCAACGGAAACAATTTCGTTATCGAGGATATATTTGTGCGTTTGACGTTCGAGGCAGATAGCGCGGAACTGTGCCGTCAAGTTCTTCCGAAAATCGAGCGTTGCCACAACGTCAATGAACTTGCCAAATTATCAGATTATTCAAATGCCACGGTTCAAAAATTTATTTCGCTAATGGAAGAAGACGGTCTCCTTCTCAATCTTTCAGATTTGTCTGATCTTACAGAGAATATGCTAATAAATAAAATTCGCCTAGCCGCACTGTTTTGGAATAAACAGCTCATGCATCAAACTTTTCCAACTCGACTATTCAATGGAGAGGCCACGCGCGAGGAGGTTCTAGGTTGGGGGATTGAATTTTATTTCTTCATTCGAGCGGCTAACGAATACATGGCTCGCGGATCCAGCCGCATAGATGGCCCGACAGCGGCGCTCTCAAGTCTTTGGCAACACTATGCCGAAGAAGCGCTTCATGAAGGCATTTTTCTCGAGGGTCTCGCTGGTTGCGGAATCGACAAGAAAGACATTTCAAAACGACCGCCACTCGCATCAACTCTGGCATTGCTAAATCATCTGTATGAATCGAGTGAGAAAGGCGTGCTCGAATATGCCGCCTTATTTGCAGTCATGCAGCCGTTGACCAAGCCTCCTACCGATTTGGACGTCATTGCCCATTACGACTTTCTCCGCGACTCTTACCCTTTCGCGAAGAGCCTATTCGACGCGTTCCAAAAGCATGACAATATCGATGCCTCCTTGGGGCACGCGAAACTTGCCTTGGAGCCGCTTCTTGAGTCCACCGGACAACTCGGAGAGCATGCGGTAGCCAGCATATTTTCAACTATCGAAGATACGGCAAATAGCTTCATAATCTTCTTTGAGGGGATTCCTCAATACTACAAGAAGCCGAGGTCGGTGAGTTACCGTCAGGTACCAAATGCATCGGCGGCAGTCTTGAATTGTTGAAAATATTTCGCGCCTGTACCTAATGTCTGTACGCCGCGAATGAAAACTTCGGTATTAATTTGACGGTTTATCTGTGTGTTTGTCGGAGGCCTGAATCTCTTCTCCGCTACCTAATTTCGGCTAGCTGGAACGGCGCCGAATGTTTTCGTGATCGATATCGCGGACGATCAATCCAACCGATACCACGCGGACCCGGTCGAGCGAGGAACGGAAGCACGAACCGACGAAGTACCGAGCAAGCGCCCGAGCGGTTGCGGCTCCGCGCTCGTCCGCGTCGGCCACGGATTCTTCCAGCGCGGCAGGTCGAGATTGAGTCCAGCCGCCACCAGCGCGCCAACGATCAGGCCCAGGTAAATCAGGACCGCGAAAAGATACATAAAGTTGGAGAAGATCATCTTCTCGCCGGCGACCAGCACCGCCGCAAAGGCCGCGACCACCGCAATCAACACGAACAGGCCGCCAAAACAGAGCGTCAAGGCGACGGTCAAAACCATATTGCTGCGCGGTTTCGGATAGCGAACGGAAAGGTTTTCGGGGTCCATGCGGGGCTCGCTCAAAAAGTCACAGCACCCCCTAACGCACGGAACGTCATTGGGTTCCCGCGTCGCAACAAGTGTTTCCATCCGCCCTGTCGGCGGCCGCCTTCCTTGATTCATGTCCATGAAAAAAGCCCCGGCGCGATGCACCGGGGCTCGTGCTGCTTCAATCGTTATCGTTTCTGTCGTCACCCGCCATGCAGCCGCGCCAGCAAATCCGCCGTCGGCCACGAATCGGCCGGAAGGCCGAGCCGCATCTGCGCGGCCTTCACCGCCGCCCGCGTCGAGAGCCCGAGCTTGCCGTCGATCTCGCCGGAATAACCGTAGCGCCGCAGCAATTGCTGCAGCTCCTTCGCCTGCTCGAAGGAAAGCGCCACCGGCGTGCCGTTGCCCTTGTGCATCGGTGGCGCGCCGGCGAGCCGGGTGGCGTAATAGGCCGCGGTCAGCGAATAGACCAGCGACTGGTTCCACTTGAGATAGACCTGGAAATTCTCATAGGCGAGGAACGCGGGTCCGAACCGTCCCATCGGCAGCACGAGCGAGGCGGGCAATTCGTCCGCCGAAAGCGGCCGGCCGTCGGAGAGCGTCACGCCCCAGCTCGCCCATTGCGAGCGCGGATGCTGGATGGTGAGGTCGGCCTGGTCCCACGGCATGTTGGCGGGCACCCGCACCTCGGTGACCCACGGCTCGCCGCGCCGCCAGCCGAGGCTTTGCAGGTAATTCGCGGTCGAACCGATGACGTCGGGCACGCTCCTGACCAGGTTGCGATGCCCGTCGCCGTCATAGTCGACCGCCCATTTGTTGTATTCGGTCGCCATCATCTGGGTCTGGCCGATCTCGCCGGCCCACGAGCCGATCATCTCCTCGGGCTGCAAGTCCCCGCGGTCGATCAATTGCAGCGCCGACAACAAATGACCGCGAAACATCTCGGCGCGGCGGCAGTCATAGGCGAGCGAGGTCAGCGCCGGGAGAATTTTCTCCTTGCCGAGATTGCCGCCGAAATCGCTCTCCAATCCCCAGAAGGCGGTGATCACCGCCGCCGGCACGCCGAACTGCTGGTTGGCGCGCGCAAACACGGCGCCGTGTTGCTGCATCAGCTGGCCGCCGCGCTGGATGCGATAGGCGGCGACCATGCGGCTGGAGAATTCGATGAAGGTTTGGTTGAAGACGCGCTGGCCGCGGTCGATGTTGACGATGCGCTGGTCGTAGACCATGCCGGGCGCGGCCGCCGCGAGCGTCCGTTGCGAGATGCCGGCAGCCGTCGCCTCGCGCCGGAACTCGTCGAGCCAGCGATCGAAGCTGGCATTGGTGCGGCAGCTCGCGGCGAGCGCCGGAGCCGCCGTCAACAAGGCGGCAAGAACCACCGCCATCGAGAACGAAAGCTTGAGCCGCCGCATCATGGTGCCAATCCCGATGGAAACCGCCGCAATGGTGTCAGCCATTACGGGCGCGACAAAGACCGCGTGAAATTACCTCATACCGCGCCGCGAAGAGCGGCCGCCGCAATTCTCCACTTTCCCGATTATAGGCAAGCACCCTCCGCCCTAAAGACTTTTCTCGCCTCCGGTTCCGCGCTACTCATTTCCCGAGCGAGGAGGAACACACGCCGAAAAAGGCGCCCTCCTTTAAGCAAGATCAAGAACATAACGGGAGGACAGTCAGATGCTGAAACGGGTTCTCGCCGGCCTTTTGACCGCCGCCGCCCTGGTTTTCGCCGGTGGCGCATCGGCCCAGGAGACCGTCAAGGTCGGCCTCATTCTGCCGATGACCGGCGGGCAGGCCTCGACCGGCAAGCAGATCGACGCCGCCGTGCGTCTTTATATGCAGCAGCACGGCGACACCGTCGCCGGCCGCAAGATCGAGGTCATCCTCAAGGACGACGGCACCGTTCCCGACAACACCAAGCGTCTGGCGCAGGAGCTGATCGTCAACGATCATGTGAACTTCATCGCCGGCTTCGGCATCACGCCGTCGGCGCTGGCCGCCGCTCCGCTCGCGACCGAGGCCAAGGTGCCCGAGATCGTGATGGCGGCCGGCACCTCGATCATCACCGAGCGCTCGCCCTACATCGCGCGCACGAGCTTCACGCTGGCGCAGTCCTCGGTCATCATCGCCGATTGGGCGGCGAAGAACGGCATCAAGAAGGTGGTGACGCTCGTTTCCGACTACGCCCCCGGCGCCGACGCGCAAAATTCCTTCAAGGAGCGCTTCACCGCCGCCGGCGGTGAGGTGATCGAGGAGATCAAGGTGCCGCTGGCTTCGCCCGACTTCTCGCCCGTGCTGCAGCGCGCGGCCGACGCCAAGCCCGACGCGATCTTCGTATTCGTGCCCGCGGGCCAAGGCGGCACCTTCGCCAAGCAATATGCCGAGCGCGGCCTCGACAAGGCGGGCATCAAGCTGATCGGACCCGGCGACGTCACCGACGACGACCTCCTCAACAACATGGGCGACGCCGTGGTCGGCGCCGTCACCGCTCACCACTATTCGGCGGCGCATCCCTCCGCCCTGAACAAGGACTTTATCGCCGCCTACAAGAAGCTGATGAACGGCCAGCGCCCCGGCTTCATGGCGGTCGGCGGCTATGACGGCATTCACCTGATCTACGAGGCGCTGAAGAAGACCGGCGGCAAGACCGACGGCGACGCGCTGATCGCCGCGATGAAGGGGATGAAGTGGGAAAGCCCGCGCGGGCCGATCTCGATCGACCCCGACACGCGCGACATCATCCAGAACATCTACATCCGCCGCGTCGAGAAGGTCGGCGGCGAGCTCTATAACGTGGAATTCGCGACCTTCGAGGCGGTGAAGGATCCGATCAAGGCCGCCAAGAAATAACCCGCACCCGGACGGCGCGCGGCTCGCCCGCAGCCGCGCGCCGCTTGCCGGGCGGTCATTCGTCGGCCAACATCGGCCATGCTGACCATCCTGTTCGACGGCATCGCCTACGGCATGCTCCTGTTCGTGCTCGCCTGCGGGCTTGCCGTCACGCTCGGGCTGATGAACTTTGTCAACCTCGCGCACGGCGCCTTCGCCATGGCCGGCGGCTACGTCGCCTTCATCGCGGTGAACCGGTACGGCGTGCCGTTTCTGCTCGGTCTGCCGGTCGCCTTCCTCGCCGCGGCGCTGATCGGAATTCTGCTGGAGCAGACCCTTTACGTCCACGTCTACCGCAAGAACCACCTCGACCAGGTGCTGTTCTCGATCGGCCTCGTATTCATGGCGGTGGCGGCGGTCGATTACACCATGGGCTCCTCGCAGGTCTTCATCGCGGTACCGGATTATCTCAAGGGCCAATTCAACGTCTTCGGCGTCGGCATCGGCAAGTATCGGCTGCTGATCATCGTGATCTGCGGCCTGCTCACCGCCGCGTTGCAATTCGTGCTGAGCTACACCCGCTTCGGCAGCCGTCTGCGCGCCGCCGTCGACGACGCGCGGGTCGCGCGCGGGCTCGGCATCAACGTCAGCGCCGTCTTCGCCACGACCTTCGCGGTAGGATCGGGCTTGGCGGGCCTTGGCGGCGCGCTCGGCGCCGAGATTCTTGGCCTCGACCCGCAATTTCCGCTCAAGTTCATGATCTACTTCCTGATCGTGGTGACGGTCGGCGGCACATCGAGCATCACCGGGCCGTTTCTCGCCTCGATCGTTCTCGGCATCGCCGACGTCGCCGGCAAGTATTACGTGCCCAAGCTCGGCACCTTCGCGATCTACACCGTCATGATCGTCGTGCTGATTTGGCGTCCGCAGGGACTGTTCGCGCGCGGGACCGCGAAATGACGCCGGCCACCGGACGCGCGGCGTGAGTTCCGCCCCCCTCGCCCCGCCCGACGCCGCGCGCCTGGTGATGAGCCGGGCGCGCTGGCGGCTTTCCGAAATCGTCTTCTGGATCGCCGCCTTCGCGACGATTTTCCTCTTTCCCGGCCGCCACCTGATTCTCACCGAGATCGCGATCCTCGGCCTGTTCGCGCTCTCGCTCGATCTCATTCTCGGCTATGCCGGCATCATCTCGCTCGGGCAGGCGGCGTTTTTCGGATTCGGCGGCTATTGCGCCGGCCTCTTGGCGCAGCATCAACTCGTCACCGAGCCCGCGCTCGCGCTCGTGATCGCCGGGGTGGCGTCCGCCGCGCTTGGTTTCGTGACGAGCTTCCTCGTGCTGCGCGGCTCGGATCTCACCCGCATCATGGTGACGCTTGGCATCGCGCTTGTGCTGCGCGAGCTCGGCAATCGCTATGACGGGCTGACCGGCGGCACCGACGGCCTGCAGGGCATCGTCATCGACCCGCTGTTCGGGCAGTTTCGCTTCGATATATTCGGCCACACCGCCTATGCCTACAGCCTCGCGGTGCTGTTCATCCTCTTTTTGCTCGCGCGCCGCATCGTCAATTCCCCGTTCGGGCTTTCGCTGCGCGCGGTGAAGGGCAATCCGCTGCGCGCTTCCGCCATCGGCATTTCCGTGAACGGGCGCCTGGTCGCGGTCTACACCATCGCCGCGGGCTATGCCGGCGTCGCCGGCGCGCTGCTCACGCAGACGACGCAATTCGCCTCTCTCGACATGTTTTCGTTCGAGCGCTCCGCCGACGTGCTTTTGATGCTGATCATCGGCGGAACCGGCTATCTCTATGGCGGCGTCTTCGGCGCGCTGATCTTCAAGCTGATGCAGGACTGGCTCGCGAGCCTGACGCCGCAATACTGGCAGTTCTGGATCGGCCTCGTGCTGGTGGTGATCGTCCTCGTCGGGCGCGAACGCCTCGAACAGTTGCGCGGCGCGATCCGCAAGCGGATTCTCCGCTTGCGTCCGCGCAAGACCGCGGCCTAGAGCAAACGCCCAATGCCGACCGTGCTCGCCACCGAAAATCTCGACAAGCGCTTTGGCGGCATCGTCGCCGCCAGCAACGTTTCGCTCAAGGTCGAGAGCGGTGCGCGCCACGCATTGATCGGCCCCAACGGCGCCGGCAAGACCACGCTCGTCAATCTCCTGACCGGCGTGTTGCGGCCGAGCGCCGGCCGCATCATGTTTGATGGGCGCGACATTACCGACTTGAAGCCGCACGAGCGCGTGCGGCTCGGCATCGCGCGCACGTTCCAGATCAACCAATTGTTCGCCGATCTCACGCCGCTGGAGACGCTCGGCGTCGCGATTTCCGAGCGGCGCGGCAGCGGCCGCGACTGGTGGCGGCTCGCCGGCAGCAAGCACGGCGTGATGGAGGAATCGATCGAGCTGATCGAGCGCTTTCACCTCGCCGACGTGATGAGCGCGCGCACGGCGATTCTGCCCTACGGCAAGCAGCGCCTGTTGGAGATCGCGCTCGCCTTCGCCTGCCGCCCGCGCGTGCTGCTGCTGGACGAGCCGGCCGCCGGCGTGCCGGAAGCGGAGCGCCACGAAATTCTCGCCACCGTCGCGGCGCTCCCGCACGACGTCACCGTGCTCTTGATCGAGCACGACATGGACCTCGTGTTCAGCTTCGCCGACCGCATCTCGGTGCTGGTCAACGGCGCCCTGCTCACCGAGGGCGCCCCCGAGGCGATCGCGCGCGACCCGCGCGTGCGCGCGGTCTATCTCGGCGAGGCCGCCAATGCCTGAAGGGCTGCAAATCGAGACATTGTCCGCCGGCTACGGAGAAGCGGTGGTGCTGTCGAACGTCTCGCTTCGCCTCGAGGAAGGCCGCTCGCTCGCGCTGCTCGGCCGCAACGGCATGGGCAAGACGACGTTATTGAACTCGATTGTCGGCGTGACGCGCCATTTTGGCGGCACGATCCGTCTCGCCGGCCGCGACATCACCCGGCTCTCCCCGGACCAGCGCGCGCATTTGGGCATCGGCTGGGTGCCGCAGGAGCGCAACATCTTCAAATCGCTGACCGTCGAGGAGAACCTGACCGCGGTGGCGCAGCCCGGCCGCTGGACCCTCGCGCGCGTCTACGAGCTGTTTCCGAGGCTCAAGGAGCGCCGCCGCAACCTCGGCAATCAGTTGTCGGGCGGCGAGCAGCAGATGCTCGCCATCGGCCGAGCGCTCGCGCTCAACCCGCGCCTCCTGCTCCTCGACGAGCCGCTCGAGGGGCTGGCGCCGATCCTGGTGCAGGAATTGATCGCGGCGCTCTCACGCGTGATGCGCGAGGAGGGTCTCTCCGCGATCCTTGTCGAGCAAAACGCGCAAAAAATTCTTTCCATCACCGATCGCGCCGCGATTCTCGAGCGCGGGATGATCGTGCACGAAAGCACCAGCGCGGCGCTGAAGGCCGACCCGAACGTGCTGGAGGAATATCTCGGCGTCGCCAAGACCAAGGCCGGCGTGCTGGCGCCGAAGGTCGGCTGAACGTCATTCCGCCGCTTCCGCCTTGCCCGCGAACGGCAGATCGAGCACCTTCCACGTCTTCACCAGCGCATCGGCGAGTTGGGCGATCAGTTGGTCGTCGTGGAACGGCGTCGGCGTCACCCGCAGCCGCTCGCTGCCCTTCGGCACCGTCGGCTCGTTGATCGGTTGCAGATAGATGCCGTGCTCCGCGAGCAGAAGATCGCTCGCCGCCTTGCACAGACCCGCCTCGCCGACCATCACCGGAACGATGTGCGTCTCCGATGCCATCATCGGAAGGCCGGCGCGTGCAAGCGCGGCTTTGGTCTTGCGCGCCTGCGCCTGCAGTCCCTCGCGCTCCCAGCTCGACGATTTGAGGTGGCGGATCGAAGCCGTCGCCGCCGCGGCCACCGGCGGCGGCAGCGCCGTGGTGAAGATAAATCCGGGCGCAAACGAGCGCACGGCATCAATCGTCGCGCTTTGGCCCGCGAGATAGCCGCCGATTACGCCGAAGGCCTTGGCAAGCGTGCCTTCGATCACGTCGATGCGATGCATGACGCCTTCGCGCTCGGCAATGCCGCCGCCGCGCTTTCCGTACAGGCCGACCGCGTGCACTTCGTCGAGATAGGTCAGGGCGCCGTAGCGTTCGGCGAGATCGCAGATCGAAGGGAGCGGCGCGATGTCGCCGTCCATCGAATAAAGACTCTCGAACACGATGAGCTTGGGCCGGTTTCCGGCCGCAACCAGCAATTCTTCGATATGACCAAGATCGTTGTGGCGGAATACCGCCTTCTCGCTTCCCGCGCGGCGCACGCCTTCGATCATCGAATTGTGGTTGGCCTCGTCCGACAGGATCAAGCAATCGGGCAGGAGCCGCGCGATCGTCGCGATGCCGGTCTCGTTCGAGACGTAACCGGAACCGAACACGAGCGCCGATTCCTTGCCATGGAGATCGGCGAGTTCCGCTTCGAGCTCCACGATCGCGCGGCTGGTGCCCGAAATATTGCGCGTGCCGCCGGCGCCGGCGCCCGTCTGCCGCACGGTCGCGGCCATCGCCTCGATCACGGCGGGGTGGCGGCCCATGCCGAGATAATCGTTCGAGCACCACACCACGATTTCGCGCGCGCCCGCGGGCGAGTGCCAGATCGCGCGCGGAAAGCGCGCCGCGTCGCGCTCGATCTCCGCGAACACCCGATAGCGCCGCTCGCGGCGGAGCCGATCGAGTGCGCGGGCGAAGATCTGGGGGTAATCCATGGTTTTCGGCGCTGCCCACTTTGTTGTGCGTATTTAGAACTATTCGCACTTTGCTGCCGCTTGTGGCTAGAGAGCAAGATCCCCTACCTGTGGCTGATATTTCCCGATAAATGCCTCTGTCTCATAAAACACGCATATATATCAATGTATTATAAAGAGGTTTCTAAATACCTAACTTGGTGCCGGGATGAATTTGCGCGCGTCCCGACGCAGGCGGCCGGTTTGGCTATGGCTCCCTCGACCTGCCCACCCGCCCCGCAAATTTCATCGCAAATGCCGCAAACCCCTGATCGTTAACGGTTTTGCAACCTTGCACCGGGAAATTATTGCCTAGCCGCCGAAACGCGCCATCGCCGCGAGACGGTCCGCAGAGGGAACTCCCACGTGAATGGTCTCATCGAGTTCGTCAAAACGCTGGGTCCGGCGCGCATCGCCGCCATGGGCGCGGCCACCGCGATCCTGATCGGCTTCTTCGCCTTCGTCATCATGCGCTTCTCGCAGCCGACGATGGCGCCGCTCTTCACCGAGCTCGCGCTCGACGATTCCGGGCGCATCGCGAAGGAGCTCGACACGCAGGGAATTCCCTACGAGCTGCGCGGCGACGGCACGACGGTGCTGGTACCGAAGACGCAAGTGACGCGGCTGCGCATGCGGCTCGCCGAAACCGGACTGCCGCGCGGCGGTTCGGTCGGCTACGAGATTTTCGACAAGTCCGACACGCTCGGCACGACGTCCTTCGTGCAGAACGTCAATCACCTGCGCGCGCTCGAGGGCGAACTTGCCCGCACCATCCGCTCGCTCGACCGCGTCGCGGCGGCGCGCGTGCATCTCGTCGTACCCGAGCGGCAATTGTTCGCGCGCGACAAGCAAGAACCCTCCGCCGCGATCGTGCTCCGGCTGCGCGGCGCGCTCGATAGCGGCCAAGTCCGCGCCATCCGCCATCTCGCCGCTTCCGCGGTGAAGGGATTGAAGCCCGAACGCGTCTCGATCGTGAACGAACAGGGACAGTTGCTCGCCGATGGCGCCGGCGAGGAGGGAAACACCGCCGCCTCCGGCCTTGACGACCGCCACGCCGCCTTCGAGCGCAAGCTCAGGGAGCAGATCGAATCGATCGTGATGAGCGTGGTCGGCCCCGGCCATGCCCGCGTGCAAGTCTCGGCCGAGGTCGATTACAGCCGCATCCAGCAGACCTCCGACATCTTCGATCCGGAAAGCAAGGTCGTGCGCTCGACCCAGACGCGGGAGGAAAGCTCGGCCAACGGCGGCAATGACGACGGTGTGACCGTCGGCAACGAGGTGCCCGGCGGTAATGCGCGCGGCCAGCAGCCGATCACCACCGCCCCGCGCGACCAGAGCAAGAAGAGCGAGGAAATCGTCAATTACGAGATTTCCCGCACCACCCGCACCGAGACCGTCGAGGCCGGCCGCGTCAAGAGGATTTCGGTCGCCGTCCTCGTCGACGGTAACTACCCGCGCACGGGCTCGGCGGAAGCGAGCTACCAGCCGCGCGCGAAGGAGGAAATCGATCGCATCAGTGCGCTCGTGCGCTCGGCGATCGGCTACGACCAAAAGCGCGGCGACCAGGTCGAGGTCGTGAATTTGCGCTTCGCCGATTCACCCGGCATTGCCGCAATTGCCGAAGACACCGGCTTCTTCAGCATGTTGCGCTTCACCACCGACGATATTTTCCAGGGCGTGCAGATGTTCGTCGTCCTCGTCCTGTCCGGTCTCGTTCTTCTATTCGTGGTGCGCCCGCTCGTGCGCCGCATCGTGACCCCCGACGAAACCGCGCGCGCGATCGCCGCCCCCGCACCCGCGCCGCAGGCGCTGGTAGAGGCATCGCTGCCCGCGCCGCGGCCCAAGACGGACAATCCGGCGGCCCGCCTGATCGAGGTCGCCCAGATCCAGGGCGAAGTGCAGCAGCAGTCGATCCAGAAAGTCGGCGAGCTTGCCGACCGCAACCCGCACGAGACGGTCGCGATCATCCGTCAGTGGATTCACGAGACAAGAGCGTAAGCCATGGCCAGCGCCGCCGCATTCGTCGACACCCTGTTCTCGCTGAAGAAGAAACCCGCCTCCGAAGGGGCGCCGCAGGCGCAGCCCACGGCGGCGGCGATTCAGGCAAGGCGCACGCTGACCGGCATCGAGCGCGCCTCGATCCTTCTGCTCGCGCTCGGCGAAAAGCACGGCGCCGGGGTCTGGAAACTCCTCGACGACGACGAAATCCGCTCGCTGTCCATCTCGATGTCCTCGCTCGGCACCATCGAATCGGAATCGGTGGAACGCCTGCTCGTCGATTTCGTCGGCCAGCTTTCGGCGACCGGCGCCTTGATGGGCGATTCGATCGCGACCGAGCGCCTGCTGAGCGAATTCCTCCCCAACGATCGCGTCAATTCGATCATGGAGGAAATTCGCGGCCCCGCCGGCCGCAACATGTGGGAGAAGCTCTCCAACGTGCAGGAGGAGATTCTCGCGAATTATCTCAAGAACGAGTACCCGCAGACCGTCGCGGTCGTGCTCTCCAAAATCAAGCCCGAGAACGCCGCGCGCGTGCTGGCGATCCTCCCCGACGAGCTCGCGCTCGACGTCATCAACCGCCTGCTGCGGATGGAATCGATCCAGAAGGACGTGATCGAGCGCGTCGAGCAGACGCTGCGCACCGAATTCATGTCGAACCTGTCGCAGACCAGCAAGCGCGACGCCCACGAGGCGATCGCGGAGGTATTCAACTATTTCGACCGCCAGACCGAAACCCGCTTCATGACCGCGCTCGAGGAATCGAACCGCGAGGCGGCCGAGCGCATCAAGACGCTGATGTTCACCTTCGACGACTTGGTGAAGCTCGACTCCGCCTCGGCGCAGACGCTTCTGCGCCAGTTCGACAAGGACAAGCTCGCGCTCGCGCTCAAAGGCTCGTCGGAGGCGGTGCGCAACTTCTTCACCGCCAACATGTCGCAGCGCGCCGGCAAGATGCTGCTCGACGACATTCAGACGATGGGTCCCGTGCGGCTGCGCGACGTCGACGAGGCGCAATCGCTGATGGTGAACCTCGCCAAGGATCTCGCCGCCAAGGGCGAAATCGTGATCGCCAAGGGCCGCGGCGGCGAAGACGAACTGATCTACTGAGGAAACCACGTCCGTGATCGCCGAACCGAGAGCATCGAAGACGGAGGAACCGGGAAGCCGCCCGGTCAAGTTCCTGTTCGACGACGAATTCGGCGACGGCCGCTCGCGCAGCGCGCGCGCGCGGCTGACGGCGGCCGAGCATGCCGCCGCCATGAAGGAGGCGGACGCCGAGGGCTACCGGCGCGGTTTTGCCGAAGGCTCGGCGGAGGCGCTCGCCAAGATCGAGCAGCGCGCCGCGCTCGCCGCCGAAAAGGTCGCCCAAGCGATGGGCGAAATCTCCGCCGAACTGAAAACGCTCGAGGCGCGGCTGGAGGCCGAGGCGGTCGAGGTCGCGCTCGCGGTTTCCCGCCAGCTCGCTCCCCGCCTGATCGCCCGCGAGCCCGTCGCCGAGATCGAGCGCCTGGTGAGCGGCATTCTCGCGCAGGTGCGTTCCGCCCCGCACGTGGTCGTGCGGCTTGCGAGCAGCCTCGTTGAAAGCGCGAGCGGCCGCCTGATGAAGCTCGCCGAGGCGCGCGGCTATACCGGCCGGCTCGTGCTTCTGCCCGAGCCCGGGCTTGCGGCCGACGACTGCCGCATCGAGTGGGCCGACGGCGGCGTCACGCGCGAACGCGCCGCCATCGAAGCGCGCATTAACGAGGCGGTCGCGCGCTATCTCGGCAGCAACAGGAAATCTTTCAGCCTTTCCGATGTGGAGACCGTAAAATGAGCGACCAACCGACAACCAACAACCAGCCGGATAAGGCGCCGCCGCTCCCCGATCTCGAGCGCGACGTCGAAATGGTCGCCCGCGCCGAACCGGCGCCGCCGACCGCGCCCGAGGATTCGATGTCGCCGAAGATGGCCTCCGATCTCGAGGCCGTGCTCGACGTGCCGGTCCATGTCTCGGCGGTGCTCGGCCGCACGCGCATGGACATCGGCGACCTGCTGAAGCTCGGGCCCGGCACCGTGCTCGAGCTCGACCGCAAGGTCGGGGAATCGATCGATATTTTCGTCAACAACCGCCTGGTTGCCCGCGGCGAGGTCGTGCTCGTCGAGGACCGACTCGGCATCACCATGACCGAAATCATCAAGTCCGACCGCAACTGACAGTCTGTACGGAGGTAAGCCATGCGACTTCTCATCATCGGAACGCTGAAAGGCCAACTCAGCGCCGCGACCAAGATCGCGGTCGACCGCGGAGCGGCCGTCACGCATGCCACCGACGTGGAGCAGGCGCTGAAGGTGTTGCGCGCGCGCGGCGCCGATCTCCTGATGGTCGACGTCGCGCTCGACATCCGCGATCTCGCCGACCGGCTCGCGGCCGAACACTTTTCCGCGCCGATCGTCGCCTGCGGTACCGACAACGACGCGCGCGCGGCGGTGGCGGCAATTCACGCCGGCGCCAAGGAATACATCCCCCTTCCGCCCGATCCCGAATTGATCGCCGCCGTGCTCGCGGCGGTCACCGACGACACGCGCGATCTCGTCTATCGCGACGAGGCGATGGCGGAAATCGTCAAGCTCGCGGGCCAGATCGCTTCCTCCGAGGCCTCGATCCTGATCACCGGCGAATCGGGCACCGGCAAGGAAATGATCGCGCGCTACGTTCACCAAAAGAGCGCGCGCGCGAACAAGCCCTTCGTTTCGCTCAATTGCGCCGCTATCCCCGAGAACCTGCTCGAATCCGAATTGTTCGGCCACGAGAAGGGCGCGTTCACCGGCGCGGTCGCACGTCGAATCGGCAAGTTCGAGGAGGCGAACGGCGGCACGCTGCTGCTCGACGAAATTTCCGAGATGGACGCCCGCCTGCAAGCAAAACTTCTGCGCGCGTTGCAGGAGCGCGTGATCGACCGCGTCGGCGGGGCGAAGCCGGTGCCGGTCGACATCCGCATCGTCGCCACCTCGAACCGCAACCTTGCCGACGAGGTGAAGCAGGGAAAATTCCGCGAGGATCTCCTCTACCGCCTCAACGTCGTGAACCTGAAAATCCCGCCGCTGCGCGAGCGGCCCGGCGACATCCTGGAGCTTGCCGGTCACTTCGCCGCCCATTACGCCAAGCAAAACGGGCTGCCGGTCCGTCCGCTTTCGGCGGAGGCGCGCGACGAACTCAAGCGCGCCCGCTGGCCCGGCAACGTGCGCGAGCTCGAGAACACGATCCACCGCGCCGTGCTGCTCGCGGCCGGCACCGAGATCGGCGTCGAGGCGATCCGCCTTCCCGACGGCGCCAGGATGGAAGCCGCCCACGGTCCCGCCGCCCGCGCGGCCCGCCTCGCCGAGCAGGTCGCCGCTTCGCATGTCGGCCGCACGGTGGCGGAGGTCGAGCGCAATCTCATCCTCGACACGCTCAAGCACTGCCTCGGCAACCGTACGCACGCCGCCAACATTCTCGGCATCTCGATCCGCACGCTGCGCAATAAGCTCAACGAATACATGGCCGAGGGCTACGCCGTGCCCTCGCCGGCCTCGGGCATCGCCTCGTCGGCGGCCTGACGTTATATCGGGGGAGCAAGAGGGCGCGGGCTTCGGCCCGCGCCTTTTGCTTTTTTGCGGTGCCGCATCATCCCCTACCCACGGCGGGGGATCCGGCACGCCCAGCGACCGGCGCGGGATAAAACCTCGGACGAACCCCGCCCGTTAACCGCCCGCTAACCACACACCCGGCAAATTTTGCCTTGCAGGGGGAAACGCGCCTTCGCGCGGCCAGGGGCATGACCGACATCACCGCAGCAGAAACCGTAGCGCCCGGCATGAAGCTGCCGGGCTTCGCCGATTTCGGTGCGTTGCTGCGCCGCGGCGACCTCGCGCTTGCGATCGCCGTGCTGATGATCCTGGTCGTCCTGGTGCTGCCGCTGCCGCCGCTCCTGCTCGACCTGGCGCTGGCGCTCTCGATCATCTTCTCGGTGCTGATCCTGATGACGGCGCTGTTCATTCACGCCCCGCTCGAATTCTCCGCCTTTCCGACCGTGCTCCTGATCGCGACCATGCTGCGGCTCGCGCTCAACCTCGCCTCGACCCGGCTGATCTTGGCCAACGGCCATACCGGCACCGCCGCCGCCGGCCATGTCATCGAGGCCTTCGGCAACTTCGTCATGGGCGGCAATTTCGTCATCGGCATGATCGTGTTCGGGATCCTGGTGATCGTGAACTTCGTCGTCATCACCAAGGGCTCCGGCCGCATCGCCGAGGTCGCCGCCCGCTTCACCCTCGACGCCATGCCCGGCAAGCAGATGGCGATCGACGCCGATCTTTCCGCCGGCCTGATCGACGAGACCGAAGCGCGCCGCCGCCGCAAGCAACTCGAGGATGAAAGCTCCTTCTTCGGCGCCATGGACGGCGCCTCGAAATTCGTGCGCGGCGACGCGGTCGCCGGTCTGTTGATTGTTTTCATCAACATCGTCGGCGGCGTCGTCATCGGCGTCGCCCAGCAGAGCATGAGTTTCGCCGCCGCCGGCCACACCTACACCCTGCTCACCGTCGGCGACGGTCTGGTCACGCAAATCCCCGCGCTGATCGTCTCGACCGCCGCCGGCCTCCTGGTGTCGAAGGCGGGCGTGTCCGGCGCCGCCGACCAGGCGCTGCTTCGCCAGCTTTCCGGCTACCCGAAGGCGCTCGGCATGTCGGCCGGCGCCATGCTGGTGATGTCGTTCCTGCCCGGCATTCCGATGTTCCCCTTCTTCACGCTCGGCGCCGGCGCCGCCGTTCTCGCCTATCTCGTCGACAAGAAGATGCGTCGGGCGGCCGCGCAGGAGGCGGCGAAAGGAAGCGCGGCGGCGACCGACAGGCCCGCCGAAGAGCCGGTCACGGCGGCATTGAAGATGGATGACCTTAAGATCGAGATCGGCTACGCGCTGTTGCCGCTGGTAAACGGGCCCAATGGCGGCGACCGCCTGACCGAGCAGATCAAGGCGCTGCGCCGCAATCTTGCCAGCGAAATGGGCTTCGTGATGCCCTCGGTGCGCATCCTCGACAACGTGCAGCTCGATTCCACCAGCTACATGATCAAGGTGAGAGAAGTCGAGGCCGGCACCGGCAAGGTGCAGCCCGGCAGCCACATGGTGATGGACCCCGCCGGCAAGCAGGTCGATCTGCCCGGCCTGCACACGGTCGAGCCCACCTTCGGCCTGCCCGCCACCTGGGTGGACGACAGCCTGCGCGAGGAAGCCGCGCTCCGCGGCTACACCGTCGTCGACGCGGCGACCGTGCTGTCGACGCATCTCGCCGAGGTGCTGAAGGCGAACATGGCCGACCTCCTCTCCTATGGCGAGGTGCAGAAGCTGATCAAGGAACTGCCGAAGGAACAGGCCGATCTCGTCAAGGACATGGTCCCCGTGCACATCTCGCACTCGGTCATTCAGCGCGTGCTCCAGCACCTCTTAACCGAGCGCATCTCGATCCGCGACCTCGGCACCATTCTCGAAGGCATCGCCGACGCGCTGCCGACCACCCGCAGTCCGGCGCAGATCGCCGAGCACGTGCGCGGGCGCCTGGCGCGGCAGATCTGCGCGATGAACCTCTCCCCGCACGGCTATCTGGCGCTCATTTCGCTTTCGCCGCGATGGGAGCAGACCTTCGCCGAATCGATCGTCGGCGACGGCGACGCGCGTACGCTCGCCATGCAGCCCTCGAAGCTTTCCGAATTCGTCAGCCTCGTGCGCGAGCGCTTCGAGGAGGCCGGGCGCCAGTCCGAATCGCCGGTCTTGCTCGCGAGCGCCGCCGCCCGCCCCTTCGTGCGCTCGATCGTGGAACGCTTCCGGCCGCAGACTACGGTATTATCGCAAAGCGAGATTCACCCGCGCATCCGGCTGAAGACGGTCGGCAGCGTCTGAAACGGCCGCGGATCGAGCATCGAGACGAAGTCCTGAAATCGCGAACGGACCGCCATGACCGGCCCCCTCAAGGACGAATTTACGCTGCTGCCGCCGGGGCAAATCGCGGCGGTGGTTACGCACCTCGAAATGCGCACGCAACTCCCGCTCCGGCGCGACCACGTGAAGCAGGGCGAATACGCGCTCCGCCGCCAGACCGCGCCCGATCTCGGCTGGTACCGCGAGCTCTACCGCCGCGTCGGCCAGGATTGGCTGTGGTTCTCCCGGCTCGCGATGGACGATGCGGCACTTATCGCCATCACCCACGACCAGGCCGTCGAGGTGCATGCGCTCCGCCATCGCGGCCGCGACGAGGGCATCCTCGAAATCGACTTCCGCCGCTTCCCCGACACCGAGATCGCGTTTCTCGGCGTCGTTCCTTCGCTGCTCGGCAAGGGGGCGGGGCGCTATTTGATGAACCGCGCGCTCGAGATCGCCTGGGGCCGCGGACCGAAGCGGGTGACGATCCATACCTGCACGCTCGATCACCCGCGCGCGCTGGAATTCTACCTGAAGACCGGCTTCGTGCCCTACTCGCGCTCGGTCGAGGTCGCCGACGACCCGCGCCTGCACGGCATCTTGCCGCGCGCGGCGGCGGCGCACGTGCCCATCATCGTCGATCGCTGATTGAATTCAGACCCGTACGCGGTGCGCGCCGATATGGTCGAGCTCGGCCTGCTCGTGCGCGGCGTCCTCGGCGCGCTCGCGCTGGTGATCGCGCTCTTCCAGGATCTCGACCTTCTTCAGCTCCTCGAACGCTTCCGCAAGCGCGGCGCGGGCGTCCTCCAGCTGAACCTTGAGGTCGTTGACCGAGCGCGCGAGGTTGTCGCGGCGCTGGATCGCGGCCTTGGCGTAGGTCGGATAGGCGAAGTGGCCGGGATCGGTAATGCCGGCGCGCTCCTGCTCGGTCTTGATTTCACGCTCGAGATCGGCGGTCATGCGCTCGAACTCGGCGATCATCGCCTCGATCTGGGCGACCTGGCGGCGTTTTTCGTCGACCTGGAAGCGCTTCAGGCGGATCAGGGTTTCACGCGATTTCATACCGGCGATACTCCACGCGACCGGTTAGGGTTCAGTTGCCCCGGCGCCGACAATCTGCGCCAGGCGGCTATATCCTTCGCCCAGATTGGTTGCCTCTTCCTTACCTTGGGCGAGAAAAGCTTCCAGGGCCGGAAATAGGCCGATTGCCTCGTCGGTTTCGGCATTGGACCCCTGCCGGTAGGCCCCGAGCCGGATCAACTCCTCCATATCCCCGTAGATCGACAATAGCCGCTTGGCGCGGATCACGGCCGGCAGATATTGCGGATCGCAGGCTTTGGGCATGGTGCGCGAAACCGACTTCAGGACGTTAATGGCCGGGTAACGGCCGCGTTCGGCGATGACCCGTTCCATGACGATGTGCCCGTCGAGGATGCCGCGAACGGCGTCGGCGACCGGCTCGTTGTGGTCGTCGCCGTCGACCAGCACCGAGAAGAGACCGGTGATCGTGCCTTGCCCCGTACCCGGCCCGGCCCGCTCGAGGAGGCGCGGCAGCTCGGTGAAAACGGTGGGCGTATAGCCCTTCGAGGTGGGCGGCTCGCCGGCCGAAAGGCCGATCTCGCGCTGGGCCATGGCGAAGCGGGTGACCGAATCCATCAGCACGAGCACGTCCTTGTCCTCGTCGCGGAAGTATTCGGCGATCGCAAGCGTCAGATACGCGGCTTGCCGGCGCATCAGCGCCGGCTCGTCGGAGGTCGAAACCACCACCACCGAACGGGCAAGGCCCGTCTCTCCGAGGTCGTCCTGGATGAATTCCTGCACCTCGCGGCCGCGTTCGCCGACGAGCCCGATCACCGAGACGTCGGCGGCGACGTTGCGGGCGAGCATCGACAAGAGCACCGACTTGCCCACCCCCGAGCCCGAGAAGATGCCCATGCGCTGGCCGCGGCAGCAGGTGGTGAATGCGTTCAAGACGCGAATGCCGAGATCGAGCGGACCACCGACGCGGCGCCGCGCGTGCGGCGGCGGCGGCAGCGAGCGGAATGGATAGGGCGAGGCGCCGAGCGGCAACGGCCCCTTGCCGTCGATCGGCTCGCCCATGGCGTTCATCACCCGGCCGAGCCAGCCCGCCGACGGCCGTACCGCCGCCGCGGCGGACGAAACCAGCGCCCGGCAGCCGCGCCGCACCCCTTCGAGGGGGGCAAACGGCATCAACAGCGCATTGTCGCCGGCAAACCCCACGACCTCGCAGGGCACGTTGCGCGGCTGACCGGTCTCGATCACCACCCGTGCGCCCACCGGCATGGCGTGAACCGGCCCTGCTACCTCCACCATCAGCCCGCGGACCCCCGCCACCCGCCCATAAATCTCGGGTCCGTCGAGTTCGGCGATCTGCTCGGCCAAGGCTTTCATCGAATCACCGGTTTCCCTCGGCAACGTTTTGTTTACCCGGCCCCTTAATGCTTAAGGAACCCTCCGGGCGCCGACCCCCTTTCGGGGCGGCGTGTTCGGGGTGTTGCTTGGCCCGGCTTCTTGAAGTCGCATGTTAACCGGGGTCCTGGGCGAATCTGACCGTACGTCAATATCTTACGACGATTCGCGAAGATTTTCCCCTGACCATCTTGTGGACGGGAATTAGGTTCTGTTAACCATTCCTAGTTAGCGTGCGAATCGTGAATTCCGAGCCGGCGACACGGGCAAGCGGCGCCCGGGCCGGAAGAGTCCCCCGAAAAGGGCCTGGAAGGGGATTGGCATGCGAGTGCTTCTGATTGAGGACGACGGCGCGACGGCGAAGAGCATCGAGTTGATGCTCAAGTCGGAGAGCTTCAACGTCTACGTCACCGACCTCGGCGAAGAGGGCGTCGATCTCGGTAAACTTTACGATTACGACATCATTCTTCTCGACCTCAACCTCCCCGACATGTCGGGCTACGAGGTGCTGCGGTCGCTCAGGGTCGCCAAGATCAAGACCCCGATCCTGATCCTCTCCGGCCTCGCCGGGATCGAGGACAAGGTGAAGGGCCTCGGCTTCGGCGCCGACGATTACATGACCAAGCCCTTCCACAAGGACGAACTCGTCGCGCGCATCCATGCGATCGTGCGGCGCTCGAAGGGCCACGCGCAGTCGGTCATCAACACGGGCGATCTCGTCGTCAATCTCGACACCAAGACGGTCGAGGTGAACGGCGCGCGCGTGCATCTGACCGGCAAGGAATATCAAATGCTGGAGCTCCTATCGCTCCGCAAGGGCACGACGCTGACCAAGGAGATGTTCCTCAACCATCTCTACGGCGGCATGGACGAGCCGGAGCTGAAGATCATCGACGTCTTCATCTGCAAGCTGCGCAAGAAGCTCGCCAACGCCTCCAACGGCAAGAACTACATCGAGACCGTCTGGGGCCGCGGCTATGTGCTGCGCGAGCCGATCGAAGGCGAAACGCGTATTTCCGCCTAAGCGTCCTCCACCCAACGACCCTAAAAAGACAAAACCCCGCCGCGAGGCGGGGTTTTGGTTGGGGCGACGCGGGCGCCGCCCGCTATCAGCGCACGGCGACGGTGAGCTTCGGCTTTTGCGGCTGCGGCTCCGCCCGCACGTAAAGCCCGCGCTTCTCGGCGAGCGGCACGAAGATGTCGGTGAGGCCGACCACCGTTTCGGCTGCGCCCATCAGCAGGAATCCGTCTGCCGCGGTCTGCCGGTAAACCCGCTCGAGCACGTCGACCTTGGTCGCCTGATCGAAATAGATCAACACGTTGCGGCAAAACACCACGTCGAAGGTCCCGAGCGCGGCGAAATCCGCAAGCAGATTGAGCTGACGGAATTGCACCATCTTGCGGATCGCTTCCGAAAGCCGCCATTGCTCGCCGACCTGCTCGAAATGCTGCATCAGCATCTGAATCGGCAGCCCGCGCTGCACCTCGAACTGGCTGTAGATGCCGGCCCGCGCCTTCTCCAATACGTCGTTCGAGATGTCGGTGGCGATAATTTCGATGCGCCAGCCGGAAAATTTTTCCTGCATGCTCTTCACGATCATGGCGAGCGAGTAGGGCTCCTGGCCGGTCGAGGCCGCCGCGCACCAGATGCGGAAGCGCCGCGCCTTGGCGCGCGTGGCCAACAGCGCCGGCAGCACGGTGTCGCGGAAGCGGTCGAACGGAACCTTGTCGCGGAAGAAGAACGATTCGTTGATCGTCATCGCCTCGGTGATCTCCGCCTTGAGCGGCTCCACGTCTTGCTCCCGCAGGCGCCGGACGAGCTCCGTGATCGACGCACAGCCGGCACGGCGCGCCACCGGCAGCAGGCGGCTTTCGATCAAATACTGCTTCTCCGGCGCCAGAACGAGGCCGGAGCGTTCGCGCAGGAGCTTGCGCAAATATTCGTAGTCGAGCGGCGTCACAGGCGGTCCCCGTTGACCAAGCGCACGACCTTGGGGGCGATCTCGTCGAGCGGCAGCACCGCGGAGCAATGCCCGCTATGCGCGGCCGAGCCCGGCATGCCCCACACCACGCTCGACGCTTCGTCCTGCGCGATGATGCTGCCGCCGGCCGAGGCGACGTTGCCCGCGCCCTCGGTGCCGTCGGTACCCATGCCCGTGAGCACGACCGCGAGCAGGGCCGAGCCGAAGGCCGCCGCCGCCGATTGAAACAGCGGATCGACTGCGGGCTTGCAGAAATGCACGGGCGGATCGTCGCCGAGCACGATCGCCGCCGTATCCCCCTGCCGTGTAAGCCGCATGTGCTTGCCGCCCGGCGCGACGTAGAGCATCCCCGGCTTGATCGTCTCGCCGTGCACCCCCTCATGCGCCGGCCGGTTGGCGGCGCGGCCGAGATGTTCGGCGAGGATGGCGGTAAAGGTCGGCGGCATGTGCTGCGCGATCACGACCGGCAGACGGCCGAGCACGGGCGCGAGCCCGCGAATCATCACTTGCAGGGCCTGCGGACCGCCGGTGGAGCTGCCGATCGCGACCAGGCGCGGCGAAACGGAGGAAAACGGCCGCAGCGAAGTCGCCGCGTGCGGATCGCCCGCCTCGCGGACCGCTTTCGAGCGCAGCAGCGCGGGCGCGCGGCGGCGGCCCAGATGCCGGATCTTCTCGACGATATCGCGGCGGAACGATTGGGCGAACATGACTTCCCGGCTCGTCTCGGGCTTGGTCACGTAATCGATCGCGCCCAATGAGAGCGCCTTCAAGCTCACCTCCGCGTTGCGGCGCGTGAGCGTCGAGGCCATGATCACGACGAGATCGGGCTTGCGCGCCAACAGAAGCGGCAGCGCGGAAAGCCCGTCGAGCTCGGGCATGTCGATGTCGAGCACGACGACGTCGGGCTTGAGCTTCAGGACGTTATCGACGGCCTCGCGGCCGTTGCGGAACGTGCCGACGATTTCGATCCCGGATTCTTCCGAAAGCCATCGCGACATCAAGCCGCGTACGACCACCGCATCGTCGACGATCATGACGCGGATAGCGGGCCCCGCCGTGCTTGTGGGAGCGATTTGCGGCAATGACATGATGCTCAACCGGAACTCAACCCACCGAACAAGACATGGAACCGGCCTTCCGCCGAAAGGCGGAAGGCAGTCTTCAAATCAGGCCGACTTCCTGAAACTTCGCCTCGACGATTTCCTTGTCGAACGGCTTCATGATGTATTCGTCCGCGCCGGCATGCATCGCGCGCGCGATATGCGCGAGGTCGTTCTCGGTGGTGCAGAAGACGACCTTCGGCTTGTCGCCGTGCGGCATGGCGCGGAGCGCGCGCAGGAATTCGTAGCCGTCCATGACCGGCATGTTCCAATCCAGGAGAATCGCATCGGGCATCTCCTTGGTGCAAGATTCGAGCGCCTGACGGCCGTCGGCCGCCTCCACGATGGCAAAGCCGAAACCTTCGAGAATTCGCCTCGCCACCTTTCGGATCACGCTCGAATCGTCGATTACAAGACAACGTTTCATTGTCGGGATCTCCTTCTCCACGATATTTACGCAACGAGTTCTACGGTTTTAAGTTCGAGTACGCGCTCGACGTCGAGGACGACCATCAACCGGCCGTCGAGCTGAACGACGCCCTCGGCTACCCGCGACCAGCGCGGGTCGAGATTCACCGGATTGGGTTCGCGGCTCGCCGCCGGAATTTTCAGCACCTCGCCGACGCTGTCGATGAGGAGGCCGTAGGATTCGCCGCGGTGCTCGATGCCCACGGCCATGTTGAACCGCTTCTCTTCGCGGGCCGGCAAATCGAGGCGGCGGCGCATGTCGATGGTCGTCACCACGCGCCCGCGCAAATTCAGGATGCCGGCGACCTCGGGCGGCGCCAGCGGCACGCGCGTCAAGCGATCGACCATGAACACGTCGTGCACGCGCTCAATTGGCAGGCCGAATAATTGCTCGGCGATCAACACGGTCACGTATTCGGTATCCGGGGTGGTTTGCATCAGGCGGCCTTGCTGGTTTCGAGCGGCGCATCCTTGAGCGCGGCGATCAGTCCCTGGCGGTCGAACTTGGCGACGAAGGTGCGGAAGCCGGCGCGGCGGCCGCGCTCGAGGATCGCGGGCGAAGCGTGGGATGTCAGTGCGATGATCGGCACTTGCCCCATGCGCGGGCTCGCCTGCATTGCCTCGGCGAGTTCGAAGCCGTCGATTTCCGGCATCTCGATGTCGCTCACGATCACGTCGAAGCCGTCCGCCTTCTCGACGAGCGTGAGCGCCTCGCGCCCGTTCGCGGCCGTGGTCACGTCGTAGCCCGCCGCCTGGAGCACCGGCGTCAGCATGTTACGGAAGAAAGCCGAGTCGTCGACGAACAGGAGGCGGCGCTTGCGCGCCTCCGCGCTCATTTCCTTGCGCTGGAACCAGTCCTCGTGGGCAAGCGGCAGGAAATGGGCGACGTCGATGATTTCGGTCGCCTGCCCCCTGACGATGGCCGAGCCAAGGATTCCCGGCGTCGCGCT